>Ga0209226_10000144_pt1 | contig 48578 bp, 38 predicted proteins | sample BarGraNGADG00212_2_FD_184497 | JGI IMG/M metagenome (GOLD analysis project Ga0209226, IMG submission 184497) | Arctic peat soil microbial communities from Barrow, Alaska, USA - Barrow Graham LP Ref core NGADG0011-212 (SPAdes) (version 2) | ecosystem: Environmental > Terrestrial > Soil >...
AATACTGCTAAATGCATCTAATTGCGTTTCTTTGTTTGATTTCTTAAACATCTGTAATGCTTTTACTTATCGAAACAAATATATCGAAAAGATATTAAATAACAAACTAAGTTATTGACATTCATTTATTTATATTAACAATAACAATGCATTTATTTATATAACTTTATAAAAAACAATTAACCAAATAAGTTCCTCCGACTTTTCGGAGTGGACTCAAATTTTAAAATTTAAAAATCAGAGAGTTCAAGATGCACCTACCCCTTACGCTTCACTCCGCATACTACACATCCCTACTTCTCCATCTCATACGCCATAGCCGCGTAAAAAGCTGATGCAGTCACGAGATCGCTTATCGCAACTTTTTCATTTGGAGCATGAGCTAGTATCTCATTACCCGGGCCGAAACCGATAGTTGGTATTCCATAAACCCCACATGTCATAATACCATTGGTTGAGAAGGTCCATTTATCTACGCCTGGAACTTTGCCAAACAGATCTTTATATGTTTTAACTCCTCTCCTGACAAGTTCATGTTCAACAGGGACTGTCCAGGTGGGGTAGTATTTTTCCATACCATATTCATATCCCGTATAAGCTTTAGCGGCATAATTCAGCAATTCTACGTTTGCCTTATATCCTTTAATCAGCTCCTCTATTTCATTAAGGGCTGATTCTTTTGTTTCGCCTGTGGTTAATCTGCGATCGATATGTATCCGTGCATAATCAGAAACAGCGCAGAGTGAAGGGCTTTTTGAGACAATCTCCGAAATTGTAATGCTCCCTTTTCCAAGGAACTCATTTGATAGAAGTCTTTCATTTAGTTTCTCGATTTCAAGGGCTACTTTTGAGGCCATATAGATAGCATTCTTCCCCCTTTCAGGTGCAGATCCGTGTGATGAAACTCCATAGAAATGAACTTCCATTTCCATTCTGCCTCTTTGTCCCCTATACACATTCAGGTTTGTGGGTTCGGTACTTATCACAAAATCGGGCTTTATTTTATCCTCTTCAACGATATATTTCCAGCACAGCCCGTCGCAATCCTCCTCAATCACACTGCCGACAAATAAAACAGTAATATCCCGATCAAACTTAAGCTCCTTAAGTATTCTTCCTGCAGTAACAAAAGCAGCAGGTCCTCCCTTCTGATCAACAGAACCTCTGCCATGCACGAATCCGTCTTTTATTTCACCTCCCAGCGGATCAAAACTCCAGTTGTCAATATTCCCCAGGTCCACAGTATCCATGTGACCATCTATTGCAAGGATTTTCTTGCCTGATCCTATACGGCCGATGACATTTCCGAGGCCATCGGTCTTTACTTCATCAAATCCAGCCTCCAGCATTTGTCTCTTAAGCTCTGTCTGGACATCCCTTTCGAATGTACTTAACGATTTTATTTTTACAAGTTTAGAGAGGTTTTGAGCTGTATAGTCTCTGTATTTCTCCGAAAGTTCATTTATTTTTTGAAAGTTATTCTCCATGTTACCAGTAATCTTGAAAATGTGAAACTGTTGGCAAAGTTAAAATTTATAGCAAATGTTTAATACACTCAGAGGGGAATTATAGTCAGGACCACATTGTTAAAAAATAAAATTTAGTCTACGCAAGTCTCCTTTTGAAGGAGGGGTGTTCCGTGCAGCGGAACGGGGTGGTTGATTAAAAGTAAACTCCTGGGATTGCCTTCGGCGATCCCAGGAGGAGAACCTTGCAAAGCTTAAATGTCCCGATAAATCGGGATTAAGGGATTGCCTTCGGCGATCCCAGGAGGAGAACCTTGCAAAGCTTAAATGAACCCTTCGGGTCTTATTTATTTTCCCTCAACTCCTTCAGAAAGCAAGCTTTCTTCGGAGTTTCGGTAAAATAAATAACCCCGCTGTCGCGGGGTTCATTTAAGCTTTGCGGAGAGAGGGGGATTCGAACCCCCGGTACCCTTTTGAGGTACACACGCTTTCCAGGCGTGCCAGTTAAACCACTCCTGCATCTCTCCTTTTAATGCCTTTGGTGTTAAAAAACAGGGGCGCAAATTACTAAAATATTTTTACAAAACGGACTGTCATGATATTTCTCCTGCCAATGAAATATTCAAAGACTGAACAACTTTTTCTTTTGATGAAAATCTTCCAAGAAGATGCATAAGTTTGGTAACAGAAGCTTCAGAAGTAATGTCTTTTCCGCTTACCACACCAGCTGCCAGCATCTGCCTGCTTGTCTCATATAGCCCCATTTCAACACTGCCCCCGTGGCACTGCGTAACATTAAGTATTATTCCTCCTTTATCAATGTATTGTTTCAGATCTTCCAAAAACCATTGATAAGTAGGTGCGTTGCCAGATCCGTATGTTTCAATTATGAGTCCTCGCAGACCCTCGGTTTTAATGATTGCGTTTACCAGTTTTCTGTTTATGCCGGGGAAAAGTTTCAGAATGGCAACATTTGTATCAAATGCTTTATGAATAATAAGTTTATGTTCTTTTGCGGGGTAGCTAATAAGGTCATTAAAATATTTTAAATGTAATCCAACCTCAGCCAAAGGATGATAATTGGGAGAATAAAAAGCGTCGAAATGTTCAGCACTCATCTTTGTTGTGCGGTTACCTCTTGTAAGCTTGTTATCAAAAAATATACATACTTCCGGTACAGCCGGTTGATGGTTTTCCCTTGCTGCAGCTATCTCGATTGCTGTTATAAGATTCTCTCTTCCATCGGTACGCAGCAATCCTATTGGTAATTGTGAGCCGGTTAGAATAACCGGTTTCCCAAGGTTTTCAAGCATAAAACTCAGGGCTGAGGCAGTATATGCCATAGTATCAGTACCATGCAGGATCACAAACCCATCAAAATCATAATAGCTTTCTTCAATTATTTCGACCATTTTTACCCAGACCCCGGGGTCGATATTGGAAGAATCCTTAACAGGATCAAATGATATCGAATGAAGGTCATAACCGAATTTACGAAGTTCCGGTACATGATCTGAAATATGCCGGAAGTCAATCGGCACAAGTGATCCGGAGTGAGGATCGTGAACCATCCCGATAGTTCCGCCTGTATAAATGATAAGTATGGAGATTTCCTTTTTATTTTTCATTTCTGCTCTTCAACATTGAAAAGGCCGGATGAGTTTGTATATGTAATTGAGGCAATCTCTTCTTCGCTCCTCCCGAAAATCTCAGCCAGCTTTTTATTTATAATACAAATATATGAACTCTCGTTCCTTTTTCCTCTATAGGGTACCGGAGCAAGATAAGGTGCATCAGTTTCAAGGATAATATTCTCCGGACCAGTTTCTCTGACTATTTCGTCCAAGCCGGAATTTTTAAAAGTAACCACTCCACCTATACCAAGTTTAAATCCCATGCTTATTGCCTTCCTGGCATCTTTGATGTTACCGGAAAAGGCATGAAAAACACCTTTAACCTCATTCCCTTTGAATTCTTCCAATACTGAAAAAACTTCAGAAATAGCATCCCTTGAGTGGATTACAACAGGTAACTTTCTATCTGTTGCAAATTCAATCTGCCTTTTAAAAGCAATCAGTTGCTCTTTCAGAAAGGTTTTATCCCAATAGAGATCGACACCGATTTCTCCGATTGCAACAAATTTGTGTTTGGTAGTCAAGGTTTCAAGCGCATCAAGCTGAAAAAGGTAATCCTTTCTGACCGAAGTGGGATGAAGGCCTATCATAGGGTAGCAGATACCAGGATATCTTGCTGCAACTGAAAGCATATGGTCAGCAGACTGTATATCAATATTTGGCATCAGCATTTTTAAAATACCATTGCCAACTGCTCTGTTCACCACTTCATCCCTGTCGGTATCGAATTCCGGAAGATATAGATGTGTATGAGTATCAATAAACTGCATTAAACAACCCCCTGGGCGATCATAGCATTTGCCACTTTCACGAATCCGCCGATATTGGCACCATCAACGTAGTTTATAAACCTATTCTCTTTAGTACCGTACTTCACACATGTTTTATGAATGTTTTTCATTATTGTCTGAAGTTTTTCGTCAACCTCTTCCCGCGACCATGGCAATCTCATAGAGTTCTGAGTCATCTCAAGTCCCGATGTAGCTACACCTCCGGCATTGGCTGCTTTTCCCGGGCCATAAAGAATCTGAGCATTCAGAAACACTTCTACTGCTTCAGGTGTTGAAGGCATATTGGAGCCTTCCGAAACACAAATGCAACCGTTCTTAACGAGCAATTTAGCCTCTTCATCATTAATCTCATTCTGTGTTGCGCAAGGCATTGCTATTTCGCATTTAATTATCCAGGGTCTTTTCCCTTCAAAATATTCAACGCTGAATTTATCAGCATATTCTTTTATCCTGCCTCTTTTTGTGTTTTTAAGCTCCATTATGAACTTTAGTTTATCGGCATCAATTCCCTTTGGATCATAAATAAAACCGTTTGAGTCTGAAGAAGTAACGACTTTTCCTCCTAGTTCCGTAACTTTTTCAGTAGCAAACTGGGCAACATTTCCTGATCCGGAAATGCACACCACTTTCCCTTTTAGGCTTTCGCCACGTGTGGAAAGCATCTCCTGAGCAAAATATGTGGCTCCGTATCCTGTTGCCTCAGGACGGATAAGTGAACCTCCCCATTCAATGCCTTTTCCGGTAAGTACTCCGGTAAACTCATTCTTCAACCTCTTATACTGTCCAAAAAGAAACCCTATTTCACGTCCGCCAACACCTATATCTCCAGCCGGAACATCAGTATCAGCGCCAATATGACGAAAAAGCTCCGACATAAAACTCTGGCAGAATCTCATCACTTCATTATCTGACTTGCCCTTTGGGTCAAAATCAGAACCACCTTTTCCTCCACCCATTGGTAATGTTGTAAGGCTGTTTTTGAAAACCTGTTCAAAGGCAAGGAATTTCAGGATACCCAGGTTAACAGTCGGATGAAGTCTAAGTCCCCCTTTATACGGGCCTATAGCGCTGTTCATCTCGATTCTGAATCCCCTGTTGATCTGAACCTCTCCTTTATCATCCAGCCATGGAACCCTGAAGATAATTGTCCGTTCAGGTTCTGCAATTCTTTCCAGAATCTTTGCATGTTTATATTTGGGATTTTCTTCGATAAAAGGAATCAGGGATTCTGCAACCTCCTGAACAGCCTGATGGAACTCGTTCTCACCGGGATTTCTGGCTTTTATCATTGCCATGAATTGTTGTACTTTCGGATCCATAATTAAAAGTTTTAGTTTAAAGGTCAATTGGAGGTATAAAAGTATAAAAACAATGGCATATATCCGCTGATTTTTTACTGTAATATGTTTGCGGTTTTTTTTAGGTGGAAGTCCGAAGTCCGGAGTCCGGAGTCCAAATACTTCCGACTTCTGACTTCGGTCTTCCGACTTTAATTCATACTGTGCGATATAGATTTCCAGGTGAGCATTTTAATAATCCTTTAAACTCCATTTGGAGAAGAAGGGAGGACAATTTATAAACTGGAATCTCAAGTGACCGGCAGATTGTATCAATGGTAAGTTCCCCTTGTTTCGTAAGTAGTTCAAAAATCATCCTCTCGGTATCATCAAGGTCGGAAAAGAGTGTTCTCTGGACAACCGGTTTCGATTTTTCAGGTTTCCAGTTAAGAAAGTATTCGACATCATCAGAACATTCTGCAAGTGATGCTTTATTACTTCTGATAAGGCTATTACAGCCGGCAGACCATTGATCGTCAGGTCTTCCGGGGACAGCAAAAACATCGCGGTTATACGAATTGGCAATATCTGCTGTGATAAGCGCCCCTCCCTTTATTCCCGATTCAATAACAAGTGTAGCATCAGACAATCCTGCAATTATACGGTTCCTTTTGATGAAATTGTTGCGTTCCGGAAGTGCATCAGAAAGGAAATCAGTCGCAAGCCCCCCTTTGTTAACCATTGATTTTGCAATTGAGGCATGAATGGCAGGGTATGTGGTTTTAAATCCATGAGCCAGAACGCCTACTGTCTGAAGATTACTTGCAATGGCTGCTTTATGAGAAGCAATATCAATTCCATATGCGAGCCCGCTTACTATTATAAGATCAGTATGACCCACTGCCAGTCCGGCTATGATCTTTTCACACAATTCCCTTCCGCGTGTTGTGGCATTACGTGTACCGACAACACTTAAAATCTTAGCTGCATCAAGATCACAGTTGCCTTTAAAGAAAAATACAACTGGGGAATCATCGCACTGTCTGAGCCTGAAAGGATAATCATTGTCGAGGTAAAAGTAGGTTCTGATATTATTCCTGCTGATATATTCAACCTCTTTTTCAGCAGTTTCGAGGTAAGACCTTTCACTTATATATTTGGCAATGCCTGAACCGATCCCGGGTATCTTAATGAGATTTCTATATGGTTCATGAAATATTGCTTCAACACTTCCAAAATGTGATACCAGTTTTCGGGCATTAATATCACCGATACGTGGAATCAGACCCAAAGCAATTTTATGCTTAAGTGACACCTCTGACATAGCACTAGGAATAGAGACATACAAATATAAAAAAAAGTAGGGACGTTGTGCACAACGTCCCTACGATAATATTTTATTAGATTAAAAAATTAAATCACACCCATATCAAGCATCGAATTGGCAACTTTGAGGAATCCTGCAATATTGGCGCCTTTCACATAGTCAACATAGCCATCCTCCCTCTTTCCATGACTTACACACTGACTATGTATATTACACATGATCTCATGAAGACGGTCGTCAACCTCCTTCCGGTTCCAGCGAAGTTTCATTGAGTTCTGAGTCATCTCAAGTCCTGAAGTGCCTACCCCACCTGCATTTGATGCTTTCCCCGGAGCAAAAAGCAACCCATTTTTCTGGATTATCTCAACTGCTTCAGGCGTGCTTGGCATATTTGCTCCTTCACATATACAGATACAACCATTTTCAATCAGTTTCTTAGCATCTTCACCAGTCAGCTCGTTCTGTGTGGCACATGGAAGAGCAATATCGACTTTTACTTCCCAGGGATGTTTTCCTTCATGAAATTCAACTCCTTCAAAAGCATATGAATATGGCTTAACAATGTCTTCATTTGAGGCTCGAAGCTCAAGCATATATTCTATTTTCTTACCGGAAATACCTTCAGGATCGTATACATAACCATCGGGACCAGATATGGTAACAACTTTTCCACCCAGTTCAGTGGCCTTAAGTGCAGCTCCCCATGCAACATTTCCAAATCCGCTTATTGCCACTCTTTTCCCATTAAATGATTCACCTATCGTAGCAAGCATCTCTTTTGCAAAATAGACACAACCAAAACCTGTTGCTTCAGGCCTTACCAACGAACCTCCCCAATTGCTCCCTTTGCCTGTGAGAACACCTGTATGCTCTCCTGCAAGCCTCTTATACATACCATATAAGAAACCAATTTCGCGACCTCCAACACCAATGTCACCAGCAGGGACATCCGTTTCCGGTCCGATATATTTCCATAATTCAAGCATAAAGGATTGGCAGAAACGCATTACCTCAGCATTTGATTTTCCTTTCGGATCAAAATCAGAACCACCTTTCGCGCCACCCATAGGAAGAGTAGTAAGTGCATTCTTGAAAATCTGCTCAAAACCGAGGAATTTCAGAATTGAAAGGTTGACGCTCGGATGGAACCGCAGACCTCCCTTATAAGGGCCAATAGCATTATTAAATTGTATACGGTAACCGAGGTTTACCTTTACATTTCCTTCATCATCAACCCATGGAACTTTAAAAGTAATAACCCGGTCAGGTTCAATGATTCGCTCTATGATATTAGCGGATTCAAACTGCGGATTCTCATTATAGACCTCTTCGATTGATTCCAGAACTTCTCTGACTGCCTGTAAATACTCAACCTCCCCGGGATGCTTTTTCTCGAGGTTGTTCATGATTTTATCTACGTTCATTATGTAAATTTTTAATTTATATTCCAGACTAAAACTTGGTGAGTCAAATTTGAGATTGTTTAAAGTCATTAAAAATGATAAAACTCATGTTATCAGAAGATAACCTTCATACAGGAGAAGAGTGAAGGTTCAACGATTTAAAGACTTTGGATCTCTCTTCGCGCGACAGGGCGCTTATGTAAATCGGTGGATATTTAGCAACTCCTTCCTGAAACTTCTGCAACAGTGTAATTTTTTGTATAAGACCAATTAAGCTGTTTTCAACCGAATAACCAGAAAATGACTTTTTATCTATTTCTACTGAATTTTTTTTACCACCGACAAATCCTGCAGTATAATACCTGAATATAATCTTTTCACCATCGTCGGAGAAAAAAATATACTGATAACCAAGGAACATGGGCATGAACGTAAGCAAGAACCAGACACCAACAAGTATAAGAGTCCAGACAGTATCGCTCATTCCCAAAAACGGAAATTTGATGAGCTTTGCTACGTACGCAAGAGCTACGTAGGCCAATATAATAATTGTTGCAATGAAGAATCCGATTCTCAGATTAATAATTGTCTTGCTGTTATCTAAAGTCATATCAAATAATTTATATAAAATTAATCTTTTTTTGATACATACCATATCATTCTCTGTGGCTCGTGTTAACTCTATGAAACTCTGTGTAACAAAAAATAAGAACTGTCACTGAGTTACACAGAAGAGCACAGAGATCCACTGAGGATTTATCATCTTTTTTCTCTAAAGAACTTCTTAAGCAATTCCCTGCATTCATCCTCAAGCAAACCCGACTCCACGCTGGTTTTAGGATGAAGCAATGAACCTGATATTGTAGTGTATCCTTTTTTTTCATCCCTGGCACCAAATACAAGAGATGAAACCTGGCTCCATCCTATTGCACCGGCACACATACCACATGGTTCTAGAGTAACATAGATTGTACAATCAGCCAGGTACTTGCCCCCAAGCCAGTTAGTGGCAGCTGTAATGGCCTGCATCTCAGCATGAGCTGTCGGATCCTTCAGTGTTTCAGTAAGATTATGAGCCCTGGCAATAATAATATCATTGCATACAACTACAGCTCCAACAGGAACCTCTTGTTTATCATATGCTTTATTTGCTTCAGTAAGAGCTGCCCGCATGTATTGCTCTTTTTTGTTCTGAGCCACTATTAAATGTTTTGATCTCTAAAAGTAGAAAGAAAATCGGGATTTGATTTTTTTATATCAATTATAGATATGCCTGATTGTTTAAGTAAATATAGGCAAGGTAAATTTAACCTCGCTACCCTTTCCTTTAGAATTCTCTACCCAGATTTTTCCGCCATGTTTTTTTACAAATTCTTTACAAAGTAATAATCCTAAAGTCGTTCCTTTTTCTTCCGCGGTTTCCAGGGTGGTGTGAATTTCTGAAATAGCAAACTGTTTAGAAAAATGTTCAGGGTATGCTACACTTCCGTTGTCTAAAATTGAAATTGTAATATCAGATTGTGTCCGCTGGGCAGATATATTGATTTGTCCTTCACTTTTAGTAAAATTTATCGCATTCGAAACAAGATTTCTCAAAGTCGTTTTTAACATAAAAATATCAGCGAAAACAGTTATCTCATCTGCTACAGAATGGTTTATTTTAATGTTTTTTGAATCGGCAATTGGTCTGAGTATTGAAACGGCTTCCCGACTGATTTTTACAAAATTCAATTTTTGCGGTTCGAAAGTAATCTTCCCCTGATTCATTTTTGTGTATTGAAGCATGTTATCGAGAAGACTGTAAAGGTTGCTAGCTGATTTACTCATCATCACAGCCATTTTTTGAATTTCTTTAATTGGCAAAGTATCAAGTTCCTCAGCCATTAATTTTGCAAAGTTATTGAATAAACTGAATGGAGTGTACAGGTACTGTGCAATGACTGAATAGAATTTGTCTTTATCAGCACTTATCCGGAGTAATTCTTTTTCATATCGCTTTATTTCTGTCACGTCTCTGATAACAGTGCAGAACAGATGATATCCGTTTAATTGAATAGGAAATACAATACTTTGAATATTTCTTAATTTCTTAGAATTTAAAGCAATCATCTCACTGTCAATAATCTGATTGAAAACTTCAGGGGTCTTAAGTGTTACAATACCATTAATTGCTTTTTCGATTGCTGCTCTGTCATTTAAAGGTTGTGGAGTAAATTGATATTGAATATCAACGATACTTTTATTTATAATATCATCGGCTTTTAATCCGCAAAGTTGCTCTGCACCCTTGTTCCATATAATCACTTTTCCCTGTTCATTGAAAACAATAATTCCATCGTTAATCTGGTTGATAATTTCTTTGAATTTTGTTTCACTGTCCTTCAGTGCCTGCTCAGATTCAATTCGTTTGGTGATATTTCTGGCTAGACCCGTACAACCAATTATCTCATCCTTTTCATTTGTTACAGGATTAAAAAAAACCTCATAATAAGCTACATTCACCTCTCCGAAAGTTTGTACAATTGAATGAGATTCGCCGTTAAACGCACGGTCAAAATTCTCCTTTAATAATTTTCTGTCAACATCCGAGGAGACATAATCCAGAATGTTCGCACCGATCTTAACATCAGCATTATATGCAAACTTCATATCAGTCGAGTGGGCCTTATTGAAATACAGATACAGATAATCCCTGTCAATAGAAAAAATTGTTGTTTCTTTCTGGCTCTCTATGCTCGATCTCAGAAATATCTGAGATTTTATCAGTGCTTCTTCCGACTGCTTCCTCTCAGTAAGATCAATTACGTTTGCCAGCCAGAATGTTTTATTTTTTTCCTGAATGAAAGACGAAATAATCACATTAACAGGAATCAGCTTTCCGTTTTTATGACAAAAAATAAGGTCAAATCCTTCTTTCGGTGCGTTATTGTCAAGAGTTTGCTTTAAGGCTTTGTTTAAGTTTTCAATGTCCTGCTCAGCCCAATAAACGTAAGGAGGATATTTCCCTAAAAGGTCCTCCTCATCCCATCCGAACATTTTGCAGAATGAATGATTGACATATACCTGTTTCCCGGTACTGTCAACCACAGCAATACCGCTTGGAATGGCTTTTTCAATTGCTTGCCTGAACGACATTTCTTTTTGTAAAGCTGCTACAGTATTACGCGATGTCAGATTGCTGACCAGGAGTTCCAATTCTTTTATTCTTTGTTCAGGTGGATCATTCTTCATTCCATTAAATTTAAAAGACGATTCTAATAAGAAATATAATGTAATATTAACCTATGTCTGGTTTCAAAGTTTGTATTTAAAAAACACTTCAAAACTGTTTTTGTTCTTTCAAAATTCGAGACTTGCAGAATTGAGTCAGTTTCAGGCTTCTTACCATTAATTCTCAGATACAATATAAATACACGCGGAATCCGACTCCATTGGTTAAATTTAAAATTATTATTTTTGCTTAAATTTAATAATAGAAAGATGTTCAGGACAAATACATGTGGTGAGCTAAACATGAATAATGCAGGGCGGGATGTAATTCTTTGCGGTTGGATTCAGAAATCGAGGGATCTGGGTGGAATGACTTTCATTGATCTTCGCGACAGATATGGAATTACCCAGTTGGTATTTAATATGGATTCTAGCAAGGAACTATGCGAAAAAGCACGTAAGCTCGGACGTGAATTTGTTATACAGGTTAAAGGTAAAGTAAGAGAAAGAAGTAATAAAAACCCGAAGATCGCTACAGGTGAAATCGAAATTGAGGTTGTTGAACTTAATATCCTGAACAGAAGTGAGATACCCCCATTTACAATTGAAGAGGAGACAGATGGAGGGGAGGAATTAAGAATGAAATACCGTTATCTCGACCTCAGAAGAACCTCCGTCAAGAACAATATTATACTTCGTCACAGGGTATCACAGGAAGTTCGTAAATATATGGATTCAATAGGTTTTATTGAGGTTGAAACACCTGTACTTATCAAATCAACTCCCGAAGGCGCCCGCGACTTTGTGGTCCCGTCAAGGATGCAGCCAGGGTCCTTTTATGCTTTACCTCAATCGCCCCAGACTTTAAAACAGCTTCTGATGGTAGCAGGATTTGATAAATATTTCCAGATCGTTAAGTGTTTCAGGGATGAAGACCTGCGGGCAGACAGACAGCCTGAGTTTTCGCAGATAGACTGTGAGATGTCTTTTGTTGAAAGAAATGATATCCTCGATACCTTTGAAGGTCTTGCTAAATACCTATTCACTCAGATAAAAGGTATTGAATTCAATGAACCATTTTTAAGACTTCCTTACCATGAAGCTTTGGAATTATACGGTACAGATAAACCTGACCTTCGTTTTGGCTTGAAGTTCACAGATTTGTCCGGAATTGTTAAAGGTCATGACTTTGCTGTATTTGACAGTTCAGAATACGTTGGAGGGATATATGCTGAGAAATGTTCAGATTATACCAGAAAACAGCTTGATGAATTGACTGACTATGTGAAAAGACCGCAGATAGGAGCGAAGGGACTAATATATGTCAGGTATAATATTGATGGTACCTTGAAATCGTCAGTAGACAAGTTTTATTCGCGGGAAGATCTGAAGAAGTGGGCTGATGTTATGACTGCGAAACCCGGAGATCTTATGCTTGTTATGGCCGGGGATAAGAAGAAAACTTTAAGCGCTTTATCTGAATTGAGGCTTGAAATGGGAAACAGATTGGGATTAAGAACAAAAGATATATTTTACCCGCTATGGGTTGTTGATTTTCCTTTGCTTGAATGGGAGGAAGAGTCGAAGAGGTTTTATGCAATGCATCACCCCTTTACTTCTCCTATGCCTGAAGATCTTCCTCTGATGGAAAGAGACCCTGGAAAGGTAAGGGCAAATGCGTATGATCTCGTAATTAATGGCGTAGAAATTGGAGGAGGGTCGATAAGAATTCACGATGCCGCTATTCAGAAATTAATGTTCAAAGTTCTTGGATTCAGTGAGAAAGAAGCTGATGAACAATTCGGATTTCTCCTGAATGCTTTTAAATTTGGGGCCCCACCTCACGGAGGAATTGCCTTTGGTTTTGACAGATGGGTTGCAATGTTCGGTGGTCAGGATTCAATCCGTGATTTTATAGCTTTCCCTAAAAACAATTCGGGTCGTGATGTTATGCTGGATACTCCGGCGCAGATATCAAAAAAGCAGCTCGACGAACTGCAACTGATTATCGACAATAAAAAATAGAAAAAGATATTTTTACCGGCTAACATGGTTAAATGCACCTGCCTATCAGAGTTGCGGAAGTACATCTTTCAATCAATACCCTTACATATTCTCCCTTTTTAAAATCAACTCCGGGAAATACAACAACCTTGTTCTGCGATGTCCGGCCTGATAAATACTCAGCAGATCTCCTGGATAATCCTTCAATTAGTACATCAAAAACCATACCGATATCATTCTTTTTCGATTTTGCCGACAGTTTGTTCTGAAGGGCGATCATTTCACTTAATCTTTCCGACTTCACTGATTCAGGTACATCATCTTTATATTTTCTGGCAGCTTTTGTGCCCGGTCTTTCACTATACTTAAACATGTAAGCAAAATCAAAACCAGTCCATTCCATTAGCGAAAGAGATTCCCTATGGTCTTCTTCTGTTTCAGTACAGAATCCGGTTATCATATCAGTCGATAAAGAACATTCAGGTATAATGGAGACTATAGCCGTGACCCTGTCCATATACCACTCTCTGGTATATTCCCGATTCATAAGTTTAAGAATTCTACTGCTTCCGCTTTGAGCAGGAAGATGAATGTGTTTACATATATTTTCATTCCTGGCTATTGTATGCAGAAGTTCATCTGAAATATCTTTTGGATGAGAAGTTGAAAACCTTACCCTCATAAGCGGATTAATATGGGCGACTTTTTCCAGAAGTTCCGGAAACCCCACTATTTCAGAGTCGTTATCCCATTTATAAGAATCTACATTTTGTCCGAGCAGTGTTACTTCCCGGTAGCCCATCTCAGATAGCTCTTTCACCTCTTTCAGAACAGATACGGCGTTCCTGCTCCTTTCTGCTCCGCGCACATAAGGTACGACACAATAAGCACACATATTATTACATCCGCGCATTATTGAAACAAAGGAGGAAACACCATTTTTATCCATCCTCACAGGCGAGATATCAGCATACGTTTCTTCTCGCGAAAGAATAACATTTACAGCTTTGTGACCTGATTCAGCTTCAGTGATCAGAAGCGGTAGTTCCCTGTAGGCATCCGGCCCGACTACCATATCAACCAGACGATCTGTTTCAATCAGTTTCTCCTTAAGCCTTTCAGCCATACATCCTATTATTCCGATTTTCAGATCATTTTTTTGTTTTTTCAGGTGACTGATTGCTTTGAGCCTGCCCCATATTCTTTGTTCAGCATTATCGCGGATTGAACAGGTATTTATTAGTATTAATCCAGCCTCCTTAATATTACCGGTTGGTTCATACCCGGCTTCATTAAGAATAGCCACAACAACCTCACTGTCAGCAACGTTCATCTGACACCCGTATGTCTCTATATATACTTTTTTTGACATTGGAAATTCATCTAAGTTTGGTAAAAAGGCTACAGGCTACAGGCTTCAGGCTGCAGGCATTACTAAAAATAACATCTGAAGCCTGTCGCCCGATGCCTGGCGCCTTTCTTTGATCGTACAAATCTATAAAGTATGACCGAGGTTTGAAAGAATTATTTAATTTTGCATTCTGTATAATAAATATTTATAGTATGTCAGGTCATAGCAAATGGTCAACCATAAAGCGGAAAAAAGGGGCAATAGATGCTAAACGGGGAAAGAAATTTACCAAAATTATAAAAGAAATAATTATTGCGGCAAAAGAGGGCGGTGCTGATCGGGAATCTAATGCCAGACTCAGGCTTGCAATTCAGAATGCAAAAGGAGCCAATATGCCTAAAGATAATATTGACAGGGCAATTAAAAAGGCTACCAGTGCCGATGCTGAAAGTTTTATCGAAGCCTCATTTGAGGGGTATGGTCCATGCGGGGTCGCAGTATTTGTAGAGTGTCTTACTGACAACAATAACAGAACAGTGGCTTCAGTAAGATCAGCTTTCAATAAGCATGGCGGTAATCTTGGTACTAACGGGTCTTTGACTTTCCTTTTTGAGAGAAAAGGAATTTTTACTATAAAAAATGACGGATTATCTCTTGAAGATGTCGAGCTTGAAATGATCGATGCAGGTGCAGAAGATTTTGAAGTTGATGGCGATATGTTAACTGTAACCTGCGCTAAAGAAGATTTTGGAAACGTAAACAGGAAGCTAAATGAACTTGGGATAGAACCTGAAGAGGCAGGATTGAAAAGGATTCCCAACGATTCTAAAAAGCTCGATCTTGAATCTGCAAGAAAAGTCCTAAGGCTTATAGATACACTTGAAGATGACGACGATATCCAGTTTGTATATCATAATCTTGAAATGACTGATGAACTGGCAGCGGAGTTAGGATAGAATTTTCTGGTTCTCTAATGTCTGAAAGTATGAAAAAGATGTTTCCACTGATTGTTGTTATTGTCTTGCTTGCATCATGCAAAAAATCAGAAAGTGATTTTATCTGGGAAAGATCTTATGGGAAAGGAACGGCTTTATTTGTCAGAACCTCATCCGACTCAGGATTAATCGCCTGTGGTGAAGTTACCGGCAAACCATATCTTATCCGTCTTGACAACACCCGAAAGTTGATTCTTGAATATAAGGGGGAATATGCCGGACTCTTCAGTTCAGTATGGTTCGATACTTCAGGTTACATTGCGGGGGGTAATTCCGGGGGGAAAATGTCACTTGTACGTCTTAGCCCGAAAGGAATCAATTTGTGGGATAAATCGTTAGACGCCGGTTTTAATGTTGATTATTCGAAGTTGTTCTATACAGGTAATGGAATACTGCTTGCTATTGGAACGGCGAGCCCCGACTCTTCAGGATCAGGAGCAACAGGATTGCTTTTTGTCAGATTCGATACTACCGGTAATATTATAAACGTTAAGAAAATTACGGAGACAGCTTTTGTCTCTGCAAATAACGCTGTTGTTGATAATTCGGGTAATGTTTTCCTTGCCCTTACAAGGAAAGGTGTCAGTTCTAATACAAAGGCGAGTGTTGCAAAATATAATGATCAGCTGCAGAAATTATGGGAAACAGATCTTTTTAATAATCCCGGTTTCGGAGCAGCCAGTCTGGCAATCAGAACTGATGGATCAGGCAATGTCTTTGTGGCGGGTAAAACAGAACTCTCTTCAACAAGTGGAGTGTTGAATAATTCATTTCTTGCCTCTCTGAATCCGGCAGGATATGTTACCTGGAAAAGATATCTTGAAAATTCCAATGAAGGTTCTTCTATAATTTTTGATGGGATTACGAATCTCATGATGCTTAATAAAAATTGCTTTATAATAAATATTCTGAATCCGGTAGACGGAACAGATGCCGGAAGGATCCGCACGTTGAGTCTTTGCAGTTCAGAAAACACCGATGCTCTGGGATCCGACCTGGATATTAATTACGATAAATACGTCCTGATCGCCGGCTCGCGCGGAGGTAGTTTTTATCTTGCAATGAAATCTTACAAGTGAACCCGAAATGAAAGATTATAATAAAAACCGGGAATCCGTTTTTTATCTGTCAGCGAATTGTTATTTTTGCCGGATGATCAGAAAACTATTTTTGTTGCTGGTTATTCTGGGCTCTTCGGCCGGTATTGGGCAGGCACAGTCTATTGTCAAATCATCAGATCTTTTTAAGAGGACAGATGGCAATCCGCACGCCGGGAAGGTCAATATCATGGAGTATCCGGCATTGGACACTCTGTTAAGCCGATATATACTTGCTAATATAAATCAGATTGAGAAGAATGGCTATGCCGGTATGGAAGGCTTCAGAATACAGATATACAGCAGTTCAACCAGAAATGCCAAAGAAGAGTCAAGTAAAGCAAATCAGGAATTTTTTAGTAAGTTTCCGGAAAGCGAGTATCCTAACCTAAAATCATACAGACAATTTGCCCCCCCTGTATATTATAAGATCAGAGTAGGCGATTTCAGAACAAAAACTGAGGCAACAAGGTTGTTTTTATTAATCAGTAAGGAGTTTCCTAATTCATATCTCGTCCCTGACATTATTAATTTCCCGGACCCGAATAACAAATAATTATGAGCGATAATATCAAACACGAATGCGGCATTGCAATGTTAAGATTGCGTAAGCCGATGGAATACTATATTAAAAAATACGGTACCTGGAGTTATGGTCTGCAGAAGATATACCTGATGATGGAAAAACAGCATAACAGAGGCCAGGATGGAGCAGGAATTGCAGGAATCAAGCTTGATGTCCCACCGGGAAACAGGTATATTTTCAGGCAAAGATCAAATCAGGCAAATCCTATAAAGGAAATTTTCAGCATCATTTATAAAGATATTGATACCTTAACCCAAAGTCAACCCGATGGTTTAAAAAACCCGGAATTTATTAAAGGAAATGTTCCTTTTGCCTGCGATATATATTTGGGGCACCTGCGATACGGTACTTATGGAAGTTATAATATTGACTATGTACATCCGGTGAGCCGTGAAAATAACTGGAGGTCAAAGAACCTTGTTATGGCAGGCAATTTTAACCTTACAAACGTGGGAGAAGTCTTCAGCAGCCTTGTTGAGTTAGGTCAGAATCCTGTTGATTTTTCCGATACGGTTACAATCCTCGAAAATATCGGTCATCGTCTCGATGAGGAAAATGAAAGATTATTCCGCCAATTCAAAGAGGAGGGCTTTTCGAAAAAAGAGATATCTCCGCTTATAGAAAAAAACCTGGACGTTACCTCTATCCTGAAAAAAGCAAGTCGTAATTGGGATGGAGGGTATGCGATGGCCGGGATGATTGGACATGGCGATGCTTTCGTCATGAGAGATCCTGCAGGCATCAGGCCGGCATATTATTATATTGATGATGAGGTAGTTGTAATCGCTTCTGAAAGACCTGTTATACAGACAATATTTAATGTCAGAACTGATAATGTCATTGAACTTCCTCCGGCAAGCGCTATTATAATTAAGGCATCAGGCGAAACAACCGTCGAAAAGATCAGGGAGGCTACTGAACCAAGAAAATGCTCATTTGAAAGAATTTACTTCTCCAGAGGGACCGATAAAGCGATATACAAGGAAAGAAAAAAACTCGGGGAGCTGCTTGCAAATCAGGTATTAAAAGCTGTTGATTATGATCTCGACCATACAGTTTTTTCATATATCCCTAATACAGCTGAGAGCGCATTTTATGGTCTGATTAAGGGAGTGGAGGATTATCTTAACCATGTAAAAATTGATCACATTCTGAGCAGGGGTAAGTACCTCACAAGAGAGGAACTTGAAAAAATAATAAATCAAAGACCCAGAGTTGATAAAATAGCTGTTAAGGATGCAAAACTCAGGACATTTATAACCGAAGATACAAGTCGTGATGATCTGGTCGGACATATTTATGATGTTACTTATGGAGTTATCAGGCGGGATGTTGATAATCTGGTAGTTATCGACGATTCGATTGTCAGGGGAACAACCCTGAAGAAAAGTATAATCCGGATCCTCGATAAACTTGATCCGAAAAAGATAGTTGTTGTCTCTTCATCTCCACAATTGAGATACCCCGATTGCTACGGAATTGATATGGCTAAGCTGGGTGATTTTATTGCATTCAAAGCGGCTATAGAGCTGTTGAAGGATACCGGAAGAGAATCAATAATCAAGACTATTTATAAAGCTGCAATCATCGAACTCAGTAAACCTGTTGAAGAAATGAAAAACCTCGTGCGGGAAATCTATAAACCTTTCAATACCGAGGAAATATCTGCCAAAATTTCATCGATGCTAAAATCAGACGAAATTAAATCAGAAGTACAAATTGTATTTCAATCCATTGAGGGTCTTCACAAAGCCTGTCCCGGCCATACGGGAGACTGGTATTTTACCGGTAATTATCCGACACCAGGCGGTAATAAAGTAGTGAACCAATCATTTATTAACTACGTGGAAGGCAGGAACGTACGGGCTTACTGATTCTCGTGAGAGAACCAGGTGATTTCGAAATCTTTTTTATATGAAGAGAGATGCCTGTTTATCTTTTCAACATAAATATCTCTCAGAGTAATCATTATTCCGGTCTCCTCTACATCTCCGAATTTATGATTGATGAATGTTCCGAAAGTTCTCATCGTGGGAGATAAATTCATATAAGCATTTATGAGAGGAGGAATGTTCTCGTTTAGATTTCTGACCTCCCTTGACAGGATCTTATAGTTTTCTTTATATCTTCTCCACCCCCAGGCTCTGAATATCTTTTTCATTTCCTCACGGTTCAGATCAATATTTGCAGGGTCAATAGGAATAACCAGCCCATCAGGATCGTTGAAATGCTTCTTCAGAAAATAAAGGATCATGTTTCTCGCTTTCTGATTGAAATGCGGATACATTGTCACTTTCCCAAACAGGTATTTAAGGTGATGATTATCAATTATTATTGCACCAAGTCCATCCCACAGGTTGTCGAGTGCAAAAAGACTTTTTCTTCCCATGGACCGCGACTGATAATCAGGATGAACAAATGACCTGCCAAGCTCCATCAGATGAGGATAATATTTGGTGAGAAATTTTTCTGAGAAATGAAAATAGGCTGATGAAGCCAGCTTTGTAATATCACAGTCTTTACACCCTTTTTCAGGAAAATAGAAACGGTACCCCCCGATAAGCTCTTTATTTTCAGCATCCCACACAATGAGTTGCTTCTGCGGATCAATTTTAGCAGTGTCAAATTCGTCTATATCTATCTCTTTTCCTGTTCCTCCTCCGGCATGTCTGAAGGTAAGTTCTCTGACCCTTCCTACTTCATGCATGAGGGCAGGAGAATTATTATTATCAAATACATAAACTTCATTGTTCCCGTTGTTGGTCTTACGGAGAAGCTTGTCACTTGTCAGTTCAGCAATTATCTGATCCTTTGGTAATTGGTCAACAACTGGTTTCATTGAAAATTTAAAATGGGAATGATATATCCGAATATTATCTTCACAAAATTTGTCGCAATTTAATCTTTTTTTTGTTTCCAGCTTATACGGAAATAAATGATTCGAGTTGATAAGTAATTGTTTTCACCCAATCGGCCCACTCCAACGCAGATTTTGATTTATCAAAAGTTTTCCAGGGTATTGGTTTGCCGAATACCAATCTGATCACTTTATCCTTCTGTTTGAACATCTCATCGGCCAGATATAACATTTCTATGTTAGCTTTAATACCAAGTAACTTTCTGATATTAGCCAGATTATAGAAAAAATTGGAATTTCTACCCGAAAAATATGCGGGTACAATGTCTCTTTTGTGTTGTATTGATTTAGATATGAAGCTTTTATGCCATTGCAGATCCTTTATTACTCCTCTGGTTTTTCTTGAACATAATCCGGCTGGAAAATAGAGGATCTGGCAGTTGGAAGAGTAGGCATCTTCAATCATTCTGGCTACATCCTTTGCCTGAGTGCCATGTTTATTTACAGGCAGAAAAATTCCAGAAAAGTTATCGATATTGGTAAGTATGTCGTTTACCGGGAATTTAATATCATTGAAATGTTTTGATAATTCATGAATAAATACCAATCCGTCAAGTCCGCCAAGCGGATGATTTGAAACAAAGATATATCTTCCGGTTTTGGGGATATTCTCACTTCCATAAACCCTGAATTTAATTTCAAAATGTTCAAGCCCGGCAGTTATTAATTCAGAATCTCTGAGATGCCCCCATTTTTTAAGGAATTCATTTAATTCATCCTGATGTATAATCCTTTTCAGATAATTTATAATAAATCCTGGCAAAGACCTGGCGAGTGCCGGATTTTTTGTATGGAGGACTTTTTCGACGTCTATCAACTGAGTTTCTTTATTTTCTGACTCACTATCCATATTACTCGCGTTTATTGATAAAGATGAAGGTTCAAATTTACCAAAGATCTCTTTAACCACAAAGTACACAAAGAAGGCACAAAGCACACAAAGGTAAAAACTTATATTTCAGCGCTTTGTGACCTTTGTGAAAAAGCCACCCTGCAGTCTGGCCACAGCGCTAAAATAGCCCACCGGGCTATTTCTTAACGCTTGTGCCCCTTTGTGGTTAATGGATTTCAACTTTTTCAACAGCCCCAAGGAGGAAGGGTTAAGAGTCAACAGAAAAGGCAGGGGTTGAGTTAGAGTGTTTTGGAGCAGCGATCAGTAGGTGAGCTCATGGATTGAAAGTTATCAACAAAAAATAAAAAATGTGGGGCAATGTGGAGCAAAGTGGATATTTTTTCCTTACTTTAGCTGTTTAATTCAAAAAAGCGAGGATGGCCACATTCATAGGTGATTACACGTGCAAAGTGGATGTCAAAGGAAGAATAATACTTCCGATGGCATTTAAGAAGCAGATGCCCGCCAATGCACAGGATCATTTCGTGGTTCGGAAAGATATATTTGAGAATTGCCTTGTTCTCTATGCCATCGAAGACTGGAACGGTCAGCTGGACAAAATCAGAAAAAAAATTAATCCATATAACCGTGAGCACAATATGTTCCTGAGAAATTTTTTTAAAGGGACAGCCGAACTCTCACTTGATAACAATAACAGGATGCTTATACCGAAAAGATTGATGGATCTGATCGGAGCTGACAGGGATGTTGTTCTTGCCGGACAGGATGGAAGGATTGAGATATGGGCAGCAGATATTTATGATAAAATTGATATGGCTGCTGATGATTTTGCCAACCTGTCTGAGAAACTATTTGGTGGAAGTAAAAATGATCCTGAAGAATAATGGTTTATCATATTCCCGCACTGCTCAAAGAGAGTATTGACGGGCTGAAAGTACAGCCTGACGGGATTTATGTAGATGTTACTTTCGGAGGAGGAGGACATTCAATGGAAATTCTTAAAAGACTTAAGACCGGTAAACTTATCGCTTTTGATCAGGATGAGGAAGCCGGATTAAATGCTCCTTCTGACGATAAGTTTATTTTTCTCAACCAGAATTTCAGGTTTCTGAAAAACAATCTCCTCTTCAATAACATTAAATCAATTGATGGATTGATTGCTGATTTGGGAGTCTCATTTCATCAGTTTGATGAGCCGGAGAGAGGATTTACTTTCAGACAGGAAGCTCCTCTGGATATGAGAATGAACAAAATGGGTACAGTTACTGCCGCCCATCTGCTCAGGACAATGGACGAAGAATCCCTTGCGGATATATTTTATAAATATGGTGAACTGACAAATTCAAGAAGGATCGCCAGGGAGATCGTTGCCGCAAGGGTTTTAAAACCAATGGCAACAGTTAATGATATTATTGATGCAGTAAGTAACCTGGCGCCTTTCCGGCAGGAGCACAAATTCTATGCAAAGTTGTTCCAGGCTTTGCGAATAGCTGTCAATCACGAAATAGATTATCTGCAGGAAATGCTTCAGCAGGCTCTTTCACTTCTCAATACAGGAGGCAGACTCGTTGTAATAAGTTACCATTCGCTTGAAGACAGGGTTGTGAAAAACTTTATGAAGACCGGCAATTTTGAAGGGGAGGAGAAAAAAGATTTTTATGGAAACATTGAAACTCCATTCAGGATTATAAATAAAAAAGGAACTACTCCAGGAGATGAAGAGATCACAATAAATAACAGGGCAAGGAGTGCAAGACTCAGGATTGCAGAAAAGATCTGACAGATGGAAGAAAATAAGGAAAATAACAAAAAGCAGTTAAAAACAGGGAGTTTCATTAAGGAACTGCTTAGCGGGAGTATGGTTTCTGAAAAGATCATACTCAATAACCTTGGATATATTTCCCTGATAACGCTTCTGGCTGCATTTTACATAGGAAACAGGTTTCACGCTGAAAAAGTAACGAGAGAAACTACCAGGCTTCAGAGAGAGGTAAAAGATCTGAGAGCAGAATCACTTTCAACTTCTGCAGATCTTATGTATTTAAGTAAGCAGTCAGAAGTGTACTCAATGGTTAGGGAAAAGGGACTAAATCTTGAAGAGTTGAAAACTCCACCTTATAAACTATTGGTTGATAAGAAGTAAAGAAAATGGCAGCCAGGGACGAAATAGTATGGCGTGGTGCTCTTGTATATTTTGCAATTGCACTATTGGCTGTTGCTTTGCTGGTACGCATCCTTATTCTGCAATATATTCAACATGGCAAATGGGCCGATATGAGCGAGAAGTATGTATATAAAACTTCTGAAATGCCTGCTAACAGGGGAGATATACTCACTAACGACGGACGCCTCCTGGCAAGTTCGGTACCATACTATACGATCTATATGGACACCCGCAGCAGCGGGATGTTAGCTTCTACCTGGTCGGGAGGAATTAACGGATTATCGGCAGGCCTGGCTCAATTTTTAGGAGATAGATCAGCAACAGGATGGAAATCAGTCATTACAGAAGCCAGGAGAAAAGGTGATCGCTATTTTCTTATTCAAAGAAAAGTCAACTATGAAACTCTTAAAAAATTAAAAGAACTGCCAATATTCAGAGAAGGCCAGTTTAAAGGAGGCATGGTAGCTCAGGCGGATAACCGGAGGATATTGCCAAATAGTGATCTTGCAGCACGTACCATAGGTTACCTGAATCTGGGCAGCGAAGGTAATGAAGTTGGTGTTGAAGGTGCATTTGATAATGATCTGGCAGGTAAAAACGGAGTCGCAGTGAAACAAAGGCTAACAGGAGGTGACTGGATAATAGTTGATGGTCCAAATAGTGTTGAATCGCGTGACGGTAATGATGTCGTCACAGCGCTGGATCTCGATCTTCAGGATGTTGCCACTTCTGCCCTCCGGAATCAACTCAGAAAAAATAATGCTGATCATGGCTGCGCGGTTCTTATGGAAGTATCAACCGGGAATGTTAAAGCTATTGCTAACCTGGGTCTTCAGGATGATGGTGATTATCATGAGACATATAATTATGCAATAGGAGAGAGCACTGAACCCGGTTCTACCTTTAAACTGCCATCCCTTATGGCTGCAATTGAAGATGGTGTTATTGACACCAGCGATATAGTTGATACAGGCACAGGAACTGTAAAATATTACGATCATATAATCAGGGACACAAAAGAACATGGCATATTAACAGTCAAACAGGTATTTGAAGAATCATCAAATGTTGGAACATCCAAGCTTATCTACGAACATTACAAAAATAACCCAAAAGATTTTGTGAACCGTCTCTACGCGATGAGGTTGAATAAACCTCTTGATATTCAATTGAAAGGAGAAGGGGAGCCATTAATCAGATACCCGGGAGATAAACTCTGGTCAGGACTTACACTTCCTATGATGTCACACGGCTATGAAGTGCTACTGACCCCTTTGCAGATACTCACATTCTATAACGCTGTTGCAAATGATGGAAAAATGATGCGTCCTCTTTTTGTGACTGCTGTTATGAGAAATGGCAGTGTAATTAAGAGTTACGAACCTGAGGTCATAATCAATTCAATAGCTTCGCGCTCGACAATACGAAAAGCAAAAAAAATGATGGAGGGTGTGGTTGAACGAGGTACCGCAACTAATCTACGAAACCCAAATTATAAAATTGCAGGTAAAACAGGGACAGCACAGATAGCTCACGATAAATATGGTTACCGGTCAGGACAGCGAATTTCCTATTCAGCATCTTTTGTAGGATACTTTCCGGCAGAGAATCCGCTTTACTCATGTATTGTTGTAGTCAATTCACCTTCGAACGGCGTTTATTTCGGGAATGTGGTAGCTGGAACAGTATTCAAGGAGATTTCAGATAAGGTTTATGCAACACGATTTTTCAGGGATTACAAACCTGAAAATAAAGAAGATATTAAGCCAACGGCACCTGATGAAGGTAACGGATTCAGGGCAGATATAAACGAAGTCCTGAAAAACCTTGATGTTCACTACAGAAGGACTGCCGATGATGACTGGGTTGCAACACATGAAAGCGGAGATACCGTCAGTCTTGCAGGCGTGAAGATACTTCCTGGTCTGGTGCCTGATGTGAGGGGAATGAGTTTACGCGATGCCATCTACCTGCTTGAGAACACCGGGTTAAGAGTACGATACAGTGGCAAAGGAAGGGTTTTAAGACAATCCCCTGAGCATGGAGCGCGCTACAATGACGGTACTGTGGTTTCACTGGAGATGAATATGTAAAATGAAGAAGATTGAGGAAATATTAAACGGGATTGATATAATTTCCTTCACGGGAATAAGAAATACCATTATTTCGGGTGTTGAATTTGATTCACGAAAGGTGAAAAGAGGTTCTCTTTTTGTTGCTGTCAAAGGATATAAAACCGATGGTCATGATTTTATTGGTTCTGCAATATCATCCGGCGCCATAGCTGTGATCTGCGAAATACTTCCAGAAAATCCTGATAAAAGTATCGTCTGGATAAAAACCAGCGATTCTGCGAAAGCTCTCGGTTTTGCAGCATCGAACTTCTTCGGAAATCCTTCAAATTCACTAAAGCTGGTTGGAGTTACCGGAACAAATGGAAAGACCACAATCGCGACATTGCTGTACAGGATGTTCCTGGGATTGGGGTATAAATGCGGATTATTTTCTACCGTATGCAATTATATTAATGAAAAGGAAATAGAGGCAACTCATACAACACCCGATCCTGTACAGCTCAACCTCCTGTTATCCGAAATCGTAGATGCAGGATGCGATTTTGCATTTATGGAAGTCAGTTCTCATTCGGCTGATCAGCAGCGCATTGCCGGACTAAAATTTGCAGGGGGGATTTTCACTAATCTTACTCACGATCACCTCGATTATCATAAAACATTTGATAATTACCTGGCAGCAAAAAAGAGTTTTTTTGATTCTTTGCCTGCTGGTTCATTCGCACTTATAAATGTTGATGACCGGAATGGCAGAGTTATGCTTCAGAATTGCGCAGCACGTCAGTACACATTTTCCATAAGGGGAATGGCCGATTACCGTTGTAACGTAATTGAGCAGGGTTTTGAAGGTATGGGATTAAAAATTCAGGGTGAGGAAGTATGGACAAGATTTATTGGTGATTTTAACGCTTCAAATCTGCTTGCAGTTTACGCCGCAGCAGAACTTCTTGGTGCTGAAAAAAAAGATATACTAACAATTCTAAGTGATCTGCATCCTGTTCCGGGCAGGCTGGAAGTGGTCAAATCTAACGGGGGTATTTCAGGCATTGTCGATTATGCCCATACACCCGATGCGCTTTTGAATGTAATTGATACAATCAATAAAATCAGAGAGGGTAGTGTTCAGCTTATAACTGTTGTAGGCGCCGGAGGTGACAGAGACCGGACAAAACGCCCAAGAATGGCAGCTATATCTGCTGAAGGAAGCACCAGGGTAATACTTACTTCAGATAATCCAAGGACTGAGGATCCCGAAAAGATTCTTGATGACATGGAAGCCGGAATAACACCTGATCTTAAAAGTAAAACCCTTAGAATAACCAACAGGCATGAAGCAATCAGAACAGCAGTAATGCTTGCCAACAGTGGCGATGTAATACTCCTTGCGGGTAAGGGGCACGAAACTTACCAGGATATAATGGGAGTTAAACATCACTTTGACGACAGGGAAGAATTGAAAAATGCATTACTGCTGAAATAAGTAAAAAGATGTTATACTATTTATTCAATTATCTTGAATCACTTAATTTTCCGGGATCCCGGTTATTTACCTTTATCTCTTTCAGGTCGGCTGCTGCCGTTATCACATCTCTTATAATTTCACTGCTTATTGGGAAAAGAATCATAAAATATCTTCAGATAAAACAGGTTGGAGAGGTTGTGAGGGATCTGGGACTTGATGGTCAGTTCAAGAAGCAGGGAACACCTTCAATGGGAGGTATTATAATCCTGGCTTCAATAATTATTCCAACTCTTTTATTCGCAAAAATAGGGAACATTTACATCATTCTCATGCTGATAACAACTATCTGGCTGGGACTTATCGGCTTTCTTGATGATTACATTAAAATATTTAGAAAGAACAAAGAGGGACTTGCCGGCAAATTTAAAATTGCAGGTCAGATTATCCTGGGAATTATTGTTGGTATAACTCTCTTTTTCAGCAATGAGGTCAGAATAGTGGAGAAGGTAAATGTTGCGAACCTGACATTAAGGGAGAGACATGAGTTTATTGATCCTTCTGTTCAGATACCAACTCAGGGAGAGATAACCATGGAAAGGAAGTCAACAAAAACTACTATCCCCTTTGTAAAGAATAATGAATTCGATTATTCCTGGCTGGTCTCATTCATCAATGATGAACACAGGCGGCCGTATACCTGGATGGTATTCGTGATAATAGTAATATTCATAGTTACTTCAGTATCAAATGGGGCAAATCTGACTGATGGCCTCGATGGTCTCGCAACCGGGACCTCTGCAATTATAGGAACAGCGCTGGCAATACTGGCATATGTTTCCAGTAATATTATATATGCCAGGTATCTTCAGATAATGTATATACCAGGAACAGAGGAACTTGTCGTATATGCCAGTGCTTTTATCGGAGCTACAATTGGATTTCTGTGGTATAATTCATTTCCCGCTCAGGTTTTCATGGGCGATACAGGTAGCCTGTCACTGGGAGGTATCATAGCCGTATTTGCAATAATAATAAGAAAGGAGCTTTTAATTCCGATCCTTTGCGGGATATTCCTTGTTGAGAATCTGTCTGTGGTATTGCAGGTTGCATGGTTCAAAAGGACAAAAAGAAAATATGGAGCAGGAAGAAGGATTTTTCTCATGGCTCCGCTTCATCACCATTATCAGAAAAAGGGTTTCCCTGAACCGAAGATTGTCACACGGTTCTGGATTGTGGCAATAATATTGGCAGTAATTAGTATTGTGACGCTCAAGATAAGGTAACCAAATGAATAAGAAGATTGTAATACTGGGGGCAGGAGAGAGCGGTGCAGGATCGGCAGTGCTTGCACAGAAACAGGGATTTGATGTTTTCGTCTCTGACAAGGGTCAGATAAGAGAAAACTATCTGGATATTCTTGAGAAGCACAGGATTAAATGGGAGGAAGGAAATCATAATGAATCAATTATCCTATCCGCCGGTGAAATTATTAAAAGTCCGGGAATACCTGAAAACGCTCCGATAATTCTAAAAATCAGAGAGAAGGGAATTCCTGTTATATCGGAAATTGAATTCGCCGGTAGATATGCAAAGGGGATAAAGATTTGCGTTACGGGAAGCAATGGTAAAACGACAGTAACTAACCTTATCTATCATATTCTGAAAAAAGCCGGGAAAAATGTTGCTATGACCGGTAATGTAGGCAACAGTTTTGCGATGGCTGTTGCAGAAGGCTCTTATGATTATTACGTAATTGAACTTAGCAGTTTTCAGCTTGACGGAATGTTTGAATTCAAAGCAGATATTGCGGTATTGATGAATATTACACCTGACCATCTTGACAGATATGATCACAAACTTCAGAACTATATTGATTCAAAGTTCAGAATAACACAAAATCAGAATAAAGATGAATTTCTGATTTACTGGGACGGAGATCCGATTATCAGAACTGAATTATCGAGGAAGCAATTTGGAATGACTCTGTTGCCTTTTTCTGATGAAACAAAGGAAGGCATGGCAGCTTATCTAGAAAACAATGAATTGATAATTGATTACCCAACTAAAACCACCATTATGACCATTCATGAATTTGCATTAAAAGGTCGTCACAACACCTACAACTCAATGGCAGCCGCTATTGCCGGCAAAGCTCTTGGTATCCGCAAGGAGGTAATCAGAGAAAGTCTGGCTGATTTTCAGGGGGTGGAACATCGTCTGGAACCGGTTATTACAGTCTGCGGTGTAAACTTCATAAACGATTCAAAAGCAACAAATGTCAATTCAACATGGTATGCAATTGAGTGTATGGAAAATAATATAATATGGATTGTTGGAGGAGTTGATAAAGGGAATGATTATTCTGAGCTTTTTCCGGTAGTTAAAAAGAAGGTCAAAGCTATAGTTTGCCTTGGGAAGGATAATAAAAAAATTATTGAAGCTTTTAAAGATAAAATTTCGACAATTGTAGAAACAACATCAATGGAAGAAGCTGTCAGGTCTTCTTATTACCTGGCAAAGAAGGGTGAGACAGTGCTTTTGTCACCTGCATGTGCAAGTTTTGATCTGTTCAAGAATTATGAAGACAGGGGTCGTCAGTTTAAACAGGCAGTAAGGAATTTATAACTAATTAATTATGCAACAAGGCTGGCTTACAAAGACATTTAAAGGTGACAAGGCAATATGGGGTCTTGTGGCTCTTTTTATGGTCTATTCACTTTTAGCAGTGTATAGCTCTTCTGTAGGTGTAGCCTTTATGAAATATGGCGGCAATACGACATACTTTCTTAAGAGTCAGTTCTTCATGCTCGTATTAAGTCTGGTTATAATAGTGGTTGTTCATTACCTTCCGTATAGAATCTACTTTTCTATGGCGGGAGTGATTCTTATATTCGCTGTGGGATTGTTGGTGCTGACTTTTGCTTTTGGGGCAAGAGTCAATGAGGCAATGCGGTCGATTGTAATTCCAGGGACAGGATTCAGACTGCAAACATCAGATGTTGCTAAAGTAGCTCTCATCTTGTATCTTGCCAGATCTCTTGCCAAATATCAGAAAGAACTTAATAATTTCATGCTGGTCTCAAAGTATTTTATTCTTCCGGTTTGCATTGTCTGTGGCCTTATATTACCTGAAAACCTCTCTACTTCACTTATGATATTTGGAATGAGCATGATAATAATGTTCATCGGCAGGGTCCCTCTCAAATTCCTGCTGGCTTATATTGGAATGGGGGTGGTCGGGGTGGTCCTCTTTGCCATGGTGCTTACTGTAGTTAAAAAGGATAACAGGGTCCAGGTCTGGAAAGACAGGATAGAACATTTTTTCACAGCCAAGGGGGATGATGACGGCGACTATCAGGCAAACCAGGCGAAGATAGCAATCTCAACAGGCGGACTATTTGGGAAAGCTCCGGGGAAAAGCACCCAGAGAAACATGCTGCCACAGTCGAACTCTGACTTCATTTTTGCAATTATTATAGAAGAATATGGATTATTGTTCGGCGCCGTCCCGCTGATTCTGGCATACATGATTCTGCTGTTCAGGGGTATCACTATAGCGAAAAAATGCGAAACTGCATTCCCTGCCTTTCTGGTTCTGGGACTGATTGTAATGATCGTCATACAGGCGATGCTTAATATGATGGTAGCAGTAGGGCTGTTCCCGGTAACAGGGCAGACGCTGCCCATGGTTAGCTGGGGGAGGACCTCTGTCCTTGTAATGAGTTTTTCAATTGGTGCAATATTGAGCGTAAGCAGGGTGGTAAACGCAAGAATAAAGAAGGAAGAACTGCCCGAAGAAGAAATTTCTGATGAAGGAGAAAAAATATATGAGCCTGCAAAAGCATAAAAGGGTGATAATCAGCGGTGGCGGTACCGGGGGGCATATTTTCCCTGCTATATCGATTGCCAATGCTCTCAGGAAAATTGATCCCGAGACTGAGATCCTCTTTGTAGGTGCTGAAGGCAGGATGGAAATGGATAAAATTCCTGCTGCAGGATACAAAATCATTGGCCTGCCGGTAGCAGGTCTGTACAGAAGCCTCACTCTGAAAAATTTTTCAGTGCTCATCAAACTTTTAAAGAGCCTTAACAAGGCAAAAAAGGTTATCAGGGAATTTGCACCGGACGTTGTGGTTGGAGTCGGTGGGTATGCAAGCGGCCCGGTTCTCAGACAGGCAGGCAGGATGGGAATTCCCACTCTTATTCAGGAACAGAACAGCTATGCCGGTGTAACAAATAAGCTTCTTGCCAGGAGAGCATCTGTTATTTGTGTTGCATATGACGGTATGGATAAATACTTCCCCTCTGAGAAAATCATCAAGACAGGAAATCCGGTACGTCAGAATTTCGACAACCTTAAGAGTTTGCAGGATGAAGCGCTCTCTTTTTTTAACCTTAAGAAAGAGTTCCCGGTGATACTCGTACTGGGCGGATCACTCGGAGCCGGAAGTATAAATAAAAGTCTGTCAGAAAATATAAGTAAGCTCCGTGACTCAGATTGTCAATGGCTGTGGCAGACTGGCAAATATTACTTTGAAAATGTCAGGGCACTGGTTTCTTTATTATTCACCGGAAATATATCAGTGCACGGGTTTATTAACCGGATGGATTATGCTTATGCTGTGGCGGATATAATCGTATCAAGAGCAGGAGCAGGTACCATCTCTGAATTATGTCTTGTTGGCAAACCTGTAATTCTGGTTCCTTCTCCGAATGTTGCAGAAGATCACCAGACCAGGAACGCTGAAGCTTTATCAAGCCGGGATGCGGCTATATTAATACCTGATAATCAGGCAGCCAAAACTCTCGTAGATGAGGCAATTAAATTAATTTCAGATAAATCGAGAAGAGACATGCTTTCTGAAAACATAGTGAAAATGGCCAACAGGGATGCTGATAAAAGAATAGCTGAAGAAATACTCAGGATTACTGTAGAATGATTGAGTTCAAAAATATAGAAGCAATATATTTTGTCGGGATAGGAGGTATCGGCATGAGTGCCCTTGCCCTGTATTTTGCAAAAGGCGGGTACACAGTTGCAGGATATGACAGGTCGGAAAGCCTGATAACTCATTCACTTGTTGAAAATGGTTGTACAGTCACTTATAAGGATGATTCAGGTGCTCTTCCGGAACTTTTCGGTAATAGTAAATATAAAAACAAGGTTCTTGTAGTTTACACACCGGCTATTCCTACCGAAAACAGAATTCTTTCATTTTTCAGGGATAATGATTATCGGGTTTATAAACGATCAGAGATCCTTGGTGAAATATCATTAAACACCGACACCCTTGCAGTAGCCGGGACTCATGGCAAGACAACTGTTTCATCGATGATTGCACATTTGCTGAAGCAGTCTTCAATTGATTGTTCTGCTTTTCTTGGAGGTATATCAAAGAACTATAACTCAAATCTTATTTTGGGCGACAGCAGATATACAGTTATGGAAGCTGACGAATTCGACCGGTCTTTTCACAGGCTCAAACCACTTATCGCGGTTGTAACTGCACTTGACGCCGACCATTTGGATATCTATGGAGACCGCAATTCAATGGTGAAAGCTTATAATGAGTTTTGTGAAAAAATCAGAACCGGAGGCACTCTTATAGTGAATAACAGGATACGAAAAGAAATTATCGTCCCCGAAAGTGTTACATGCTTTACCTACGGACTTGAGACAGGTGCGGATTTTCAATCATTCGGTATAAACCATAGCAAAGAATACTACCGGTTCAATATTAAAACTCCTTCTACAACAATTGAGGATCTGCATTTTGGATTCCCTGGCATAATTAATATAGAAAATATGACATCAGCTATTGCTGTCGCTCTGATATGTGGAGTAACGGAACAGGAAATCCGGAAAGCTGTCATTCTCTTCCAGGGAGTAAGGCGAAGGTTTGATATCCGGATAAATTTGCCTGGGCTTGCATTTGTTGATGATTATGCACATCATCCTGAGGAGATAAGGGTCTGCATAATAAATGTTAAAGAATTTTTTAAAGGGCGAAAAATAACCGGGATTTTTCAGCCACATCTTTTTTCCCGTACCCGTGATCATGCCGAAGGTTTTGCTGCAATTCTCGATGAACTGGACGAAGTTATACTTCTCCCCATTTATCCTGCTCGTGAAAAACCTATAGATGGAGTTACATCGGAGATTATTTTCAATAAAATGAAGTCCGAAAGAAAGAGGCTGCTGAAGAAAGAAGATATCCCCGGGAAACTGGATATAAACAAACTTGATGTATTGCTGACAATAGGAGCCGGAGATATTGATTCACTGGTAATTCCGATTGAGGAAAAGCTTAAAAGCCAAAGAGAGAGATGAGGAAGGTTTTAAAGATATTACTGTTAATTCCTGTATTATACCTTATTGTAATACCGGTTTATCTTGCAAGTTCCACAAATTCAAGAACATGCGGAGGTATAGTTATTGATATAGCGGACTCATCTGATTATCATTTTGTCACTAAAAAACAACTATTGGCTCTTGCTTATGGGAACGCAACAAGGATCGTTGGCAGGCCTGTTAAAGATGTATCGGTTTCGGACATTGAAAGACGAATAAATGTATTGAGAGAATTAAAAAAGGCCGAAGTGTACATGACCGTTGATGGAACTGTACATGTTTTTGTTGAACAGCGTAGTCCGGTTATGAGAGTTATGCCTGATAATGGCGGCGACTATTTCATTGATGAAGACGGAGTTGTTGTGAGGAGACGAAATCTTTATAATCCCAGATTGCATATTATTGAGGGCAACGTGAATATAAGTTCTGCAATGCTTAACGGAGTAAGCGTCCTTGATACAAGTATTAAAAACTCGATTCTAAAAGATATTTATCACCTGGTCAATTATATTAATGACGACAAATTCTGGTCGGCGCAGATTGATCAGATCTATGTAGACGGAAATGATGAAATTGATCTTATTCCACGTACAGGTAACCAGCTGGTACATCTGGGGACAGCTGAAAACTATGAAGGAAAACTAAGAAACCTGGAAGCTTTCTACGATAAGGTACTACCGAAAGTAGGCTGGAATAAATATTCGTTGATAAACCTTGAATTTAAAGATCAGATAGTGTGTAAAAGAAGAGATAATCAGAAATAATCATATCTAAGTTATGAACAAAAAAGAACAGTATGTAGCAGCTATTGACATAGGAACCACAAAAATTGTGGCGATTGTCGGTAAGAAAAACGAGAATGGAAAAATTGAAATTCTCGGACTCAGTAAAGCTCCTTCAAAAGGTGTGAAGAGAGGCGTCGTTCTTAATATTGAGGAGACAGTAAATGCCATTCAGACTACCGTAGATGACGTGCAGAAAAGATCAGGGATTCTTTTTTCAGAGGTCTTTGTCGGTATAGCCGGTCAGCATATCAAAAGTATGAAAAACCGAGGCTATATCATTCGGGATGCATATGATGATGAAATTAAAAAGGAAGAAGTCTTCAGACTGATTGAGGATATGCATAAGATTCATATCGACATCGGAGAGGAGATAATTCATGTTATCCCTCAGAATTTCATTGTTGACAATGAGACAGGTGTTAAAAGTCCTATCGGTATGTGCGGAAGGCGGCTGGAAGCTAATTTCCATATAGTCATCGGACAGGTTGCCGCTGCAAAAAACATTGAAAAATGTATCAGGAAGGTAAATCTGACCGTGAAGGATATGATACTTGAACCTCTGGCTTCTTCCGATGCCGTTCTTACCGATGACGAAAAAGAAGCCGGAGTAGTTCTGGTAGATATCGGAGGAGGAACAACTGACGTAGCTGTATATTATGACAATATTATCCGTCATACTGCTGTGATACCTTTTGGAGGGAATGTTGTAACTAAAGATATCAAGGAAGGGTGCGCAATTCTTCAGCGACATGCAGAACAGCTTAAAATTCAGTATGGTTCCGCTCTTGGAGATATTGCTCCGGAAGACAAAGTCGTTTCTATTCCGGGTATCAGCGGACGGGAACCTAAAGAGATATCTTTTAAAAGCCTTGCTTATATAATCCAGTCAAGGATGGAAGAGATTATCGATGCGGTGAATTTTGAAATACAGAATTCAGGGTATGCAGACAAACTGGCTGCCGGAGTTGTTATTACAGGAGGTGGTGCAATGCTTAAACATCTTCCTCAGCTTATGAAGTTCAAGACTGCTATGGATGTAAGAATCGGTCTGCCGAATGAGCATCTTGCAGGAACTGCTAAAAATGAGATAAACCAGCCGATGTATGCTACGAGTGTCGGTTTGATAATGCGCGGTTTTGAGTATCTGGAAACTTACAAGAAGTCATTCAATGCCGGCATTCCGGAAGAATTTGTCAAACCCAAAGTCGCAGTTGACAACCGATACAATGAGGAAGAGGAAGAAGCATTTGTACCTCCTGTTCCGGAAGAGGAGAAAATTTCACTCACTGATAAAATCAAAACTATGCTTTCAAGAATGTTTGAGGTTGAAGATCAGCCTATTAACAAATAAATATGGCTATATATAAATAAGCGGTTCATAACAAATTAAATAAATACACTATGTCAGACGATATAATGAACTTTGATCTGCCCGTAGAGAGATCGTCGATTATAAAAGTTCTTGGAATAGGTGGTGGAGGCAATAATGCTGTCAATCATATGTTTGCAAAAGGTATCACGGATGTGAATTTTGTAATTTGCAATACTGACCATCAGGCTCTGTTAAAAAGCCAGGTACCCATAAAAGTCCAGATCGGAGAATCACTTACCGAAGGCAGAGGCGCCGGAAGTAAGCCGGAAATTGGCAGACAGGCCGCTATTGAGAATATAAATGATGTAATGGATGCGTTATCAGGTAATACAAAAATGGTTTTTATTACCACAGGTATGGGAGGAGGTACCGGTACGGGCGCTACACCGGTAATTGCAAAAGCCTGTAAGGAGGCAGGACTTCTTACGATAGCTGTTGTTACAATCCCATTTAAATCTGAAGGGAAAGTACGTATCCGTCATGCTATCGATGGCGTAACGGAACTTAAGGATTATGTTGATTCATTGCTGGTTATAAACAATGAGAAGCTTAGGGAAATATATGGAAACCAACCAGTTTCCACAGCTTTTGCCAAGGCTGATGACATTCTGACAACTGCAGTGAAAGGAATTGCAGAGATTATTACAGTCACAGGTTATATCAATGTGGATTTTGCTGATGTGGAAACTGTAATGAAAAACTCCGGAGTATCTATTATGGGTATGGGTAAGGCATCAGGCGAAAACAGGGCGATCAAAGCTATTGAAAATGCACTTTCATCACCTTTGTTGAATTCAAATGATGTCACAGGTGCAAAAAGTATTCTGATAAATATTTCCTCGGGAATTGGAGAACATGAGCTCACAATGGATGAACTTGGTGAAATAACAGATTATATGTACGATGCTGCATCCGATGATGCCTTAATTATCAGAGGATTATCAAAAGATGAAAACCTAAACGAGGAAATCAGTGTGACAATTATTGCAACAGGATTTGAATCTAACAGTATTTTCCAGCCTTATAAACCTAAAAAACCCAGTAAAGTTGAATTGGTGACAAATAAAAATACAGTTCCTACCAGAATAATTCCAGAATCAGGAAATGATGTATTCTCTGTTCATGAAAAGGGTAAAAAGTCCATTATCACAGATTTTGAAGAAGAATCGCAGGGCGTGATTGATTTTAGTCTTGAACATAATGAGGAGATGAATGAGATCAGAAACAGGAGACCCAGGGAAAATGATGAAAACATTGAAAAGCCTGAAGCAACTATGAGAAAAGTGAAACATATGCAGAATATTATGAAAAGGGAAGGTCTTTCCAACAAAACAATGAAGGAAAACATAGATACTTTTGAAGATGTGCCGGCATATGTCAGAAAAAACCTGGCTCTCGGAATACCGGAAAATGTATCTGAAAGCAAATTATCAAAATTTACATTGACATCCGATGATAATGACGAACCTGTCTTAAGAGAGAACAATGCTTATCTGAATGATAATGTTGATTGAGTTTTTATAATAATTGAATACAAAGTATAAATCCATTAACCACAAAGTTCACAAAGGATTAACACAAAGATCACAAAGAACTTAAATATAGGTTTTTACCTTTGTGTCCTTAGTGGTTAAAAAGACCGTATTAAGAGACTCAGAATATTGATATAAAGTATTATAACTTTGGAGGTGGTGCATCGTATAAATTGTTTTAATTTAACAATCCTATTACTGACCTGACTGGTCCGGATACTTTAACAACAATCTATTTCATATTTTCTATATTTGCATCAGATGATCAGACACATTTCGATTATACTGCTTCTTGCCCTTTCTTCTGGATTAAATGCCCAGAATCCGGCTGCCTTGCGGGCCCGTTCTTCTTCACTTAAGCCCGACTCAATAAAAAAGCCAAGAATATTAAAGGAATATAATCTTTCTGCCGATTATTCTGAAGAGGTTAATACCCCGGTTGATACAATATTTTCTTTATTTAACCGGTTCAGGATTGCAGACAAATACTCACCGGTTAATGCCAGTCTTGGTAATTATGGCCTGCCTTTTTATCAGATCAGCTTTTTTGACAGGATAACGGACCCTGATAAATTCCTTTATACCTACTATTACCCGTTCATGCATCTTCCTTCCAATGCAATATTCATGAACACCCAGATCCCTTTCACTGAATTGAACTGGTCCTTTGCAGGCCCCAGGGAAACATCAGAACAAACATTCAGGGTCAGGCATTCACAAAATGTGAACAGGTTTTTTAACTTCGGATTCATATTCGATATTATATACAGTCTTGGACAATACAATTACCAGAGGTCAGAGGATAAGGACTTTACCTTTTTTTCATCATATACAGGTGCAAAATATAAACTTTACTTCTCGGCAGGTATAAACAACATCAATTCTTACGAAAACGGCGGAATACTCGATGAAACGCAGCTTAACAAGTCGAGTACACTTGAAATTCATACCAAGCTGGGTGGCGCCGATAAAGCACTTAGCGCTCTTAAGAACCGCAACCTGTTACTTATTCAGCGTTTTACTATCAGCAGCAATCCTGTGTTAAAATCAGATACTATACCTCATAAACGATCAGGCTTTTTTGGACTAAGTGGTACTTTTTCGCATATTTTGGTGATTGAAAGCAATAAACGAAGCTACAAAGACGCTTATCCATTGTCATTGTTTTACGATACGGCAAAAATTAACATAAGCAGAAGAGTTACTAATGACTCCCTCTTTTCGAGAAGCATCAAAAATACCATAAGATTTGATTTTGCAACAGATACCTCAAGAAAGTTCAGACTGGGAGGGGGAATTGGCTTGCGAAACGAATTAGTCCGTTATAGTCAGATTGTTCCGACACATATTTTACCTTTAAATGATACAACATCTTCTGAAATAGCCGTTTGGCACAGGGGCAACAATGCTTTAGTCGGGAGTTTATATAACAATATCGGAGACAAGTTCCGGTGGATAGTAACAGGAGAATTGTTTTTGACCGGATACAGAGCCGGAGATTTCAATCTTGACGGCATAATATCCAAATCATTCGACTGGAAAAAGGGAAGGGCTTTGTGGTTGATAACCGGGTCAATGATGAACAGGCAACCATCATTCTGGTACGAACAATGGGGAAGTAACCATTTTGAATGGCACAATAATTTTAACAAGGAGTTCAGAATTGATCTTGGATCTTCTTTCTCTTATCCTGCACGGAAGTTAGAATTCAAATTCAATTATGCCATAATAAAGAACTATACAGATTTTGATACTACAGCATTGCCATCACAATATTCCAGCGGACTTTCAGTTGCAGCTATTTCAGTCAGAAAGGATTTAAGAGCCTGGAAATTTCATCTTACAACCGATGTAATTATTCAAAAAAGCAGCAATGTAAATATACTTGACCTTCCACTGGCAACTGTTCGATCAGCAGGTTATTTTGAACACCTTTTCAGATTTAAGAAAACCGGAGGGAAACTAAACTTTCAACTTGGGGTTGATGTAACCTATAATACTCTTTATCATCCGTACTCCTATATGCCGGCAACTGGCAGGTTTTACCGTCAGGATCTGGTAAGTGCCGGTGATTATCCTTACGTAAATGTCTTTTTAAATTTTAAAGTTAAGAGAACAAGAGCCTTTATTATGTTCGATCATGTTAATTATGGATTAATGGGAGGGTCCGTACCACCTAACTACGACATGGTGCCCAATTATCCAATGAATATCAGGATGTTACGCTATGGTCTTTCCTGGACTTTTTATGATTAAAAAAAATGTTGTACTTTTGTAATTATTCTTAAAAGTAAATGTTTAACTAAAATTGCATTTTGGTAAAAAAGTCAACCTTCCTGTTAACGATCCTTCTAGCAGTTTTCTTTTCCTGTTCGGATCACCATCACTCCTCTAATAAAATAAATAATAGTACGGTTTCCTTCGATCTTGACTCTATCAGGAAAAGAGGAAAGTTGGTAGCAATAACCGACTTAAATTCAACAAACTATTTTGTTTATAAAGGAGAACCTATGGGATTTACATATGATCTCCTCAAGTCATTTTCAGATAATATAGGAATTGATCTGGAAATCATCGCTGAAAATCATCCCGAACAATCGTACAGAATGCTTAATTCGGGTGAAGCGGATCTCCTTGCTATCGGACTTACGGCTAATTCAACGAGAAAGAATGATGTGCTTCTTACGGAACCGTTTGATGAGACAAGGCAAGTGTTGGTGCAACGAAAACCACATAACTGGAGATCATTAACCTCGGAAGGACTCAATAAAAAACTGATCAGAAACCTGTCTGGGTTAGCCAAAAAAATAGTATACGTGCAGGCAGGATCTACTCATACTGAACAACTTTCTTTAACGGCTAAAGAAATTGGAGATTCAATTAATATCATAGAAGTTCCTTATGATCCTGAAAAACTGATCAAACATGTTGCAAGTGGCGAAATTGAATACACAGTATGTGATGAGAATTTAGCCTTAGTGAATGCAACATACTATCCGGATATAGATGTAAGTACACCTGTGAGCATTTCGCAGAGTATTTCCTGGGGAATAAGGAGGAATAATTCTACAGCTCTTTTAACAGAGCTAAATCGCTGGATCACAACATATAAAAAAACAGAGTCATATGCTCAGCTATATGCAAAATATTTTAAAAATTCCCGGTCCAGCGCAATTGTAAAAAGTGATTTTTATGCCCTTAATACAGGTAAAGTCTCACAATTTGATGATCTGATCAGAAAATTCAGCATAAGCATTAAATGGGACTGGAGATTACTGGCTTCACTCATTTGTCAGGAGTCGCGTTTCGACCCCGAAGTTGAATCTTATGCAGGAGCATATGGTTTAATGCAGGTTATGCCGGTTACCGGTATGAACTTTGGAATTGACATAACATCTTCACCGGAAAGTAATCTTAAGGCCGGTATCCGCTATATTAACTGGCTACATACAATATTTGATCCGAAAATTCCCGATGAAAAGGAAAGGATTAATTTTATTCTTGCATCATACAATGCCGGACCAGGACACGTTCTGGATGCCATGAAACTTGCAGAAAAAAACGGGATGAATCCTCATAAATGGAATGGTAATGTTGCCTTATGGTTGTTGAAAATATCTGAACGTCAATATTATAATGATGTTGTAGTCAAAAACGGATATTTCAGGGGTACCGAATCAGTAAATTTTGTCAGTCAGGTACTCGAGAGGTTTGAGCATTATAAGAATACTATTCCTTAAGAAAAACACTACCCCTTCTGAGGATTATCAGTAATTCGTGAAGAATCATCGCAGTTGCTCCCCAGATAGTGTTTCCTTCATAGTCAAAATATTTAATGTCGAGCATTTCTCCTCTGATTTCAAATGGTTTTACCTTGACTATTGCCGGATCAAGGAGTTTCTTAAGATCAGCTTCTATAAGAAATACTACCTCTTCAGGCTGATGAATAAATACAGGTTTCTCCCTTATCCACCCTATAACCGGAGTAACTATCATATTACTTACCGGAATAAATAATGGGGTAAGAGTTTCGATAACTCTTACTTTTGAAGAATCAATACCGGTCTCTTCATGTGCCTCACGGAGAGCAGTCATAATGACATTTTCATCTTCAGGTTCTTTCTTTCCTCCGGGAAAACTGATTTGACCACCGTGAACACCGTCATAATCAGGTCGTTGCATGAATATAGTATGAATTGATTCGTTATCAGGATAAAGAAGAATCAGTACTGCTGCAATACGGGCATTTTTCCCCGGAACCCGGGGAAAATATTTTACCATCCGGTCCGAAGAAGCCATCTGCCATTGTATCTCTTTTCCGGGCAGACCGTTCCGGATTTCATTTTTTAATCTGGTTGCGAAATCATCCATGTTTTCACCCTTTGTAACCTTCATAACATCAACCCGGAAATCCATAATTTGTTCTCTGACTTAATACACCCCTAAATCCCCCTTGGGGGAGTAAGAGGGGTAAAAACAAAGGCGTGTTGAGCGGTAAATTATTCTTTTAGAAAAGCATTTCTTTCGGGATTGGTAATGGCTGAAGTTTTTTCTTGCCTGTTACTGATCCAAGTGTAACTGATTGATCCCCGGTTCTCTCAAAAAAATCAATTCTTATAGGGTAATATCCGGGGTTAAGCGGAACCAGTTTTACAACTGGATTGTCAGCTGAATGCAAACCGTCATTATCAAAAAGAAGCTGGTTGTTTAAATATGTTTTGCTGCCATCATCAGATACTATCCAGAGATAATAAAGGTCTTTCTTTGTAATATGAAGATATCCTTCAAATCGAACACCAAAACTATCCTTCTTCAGGGCAAAACTCAGATCAAGTTTATCGGTAGTACCCATCTTTTTCGGAGTTAGTTTTGAAAAATCCGGAACCGAATCCCAAACTCCTTCATAATAGGAATATTTAAGACCTGGTTTAAGGTTTTCAACAGATTGCTGTCCATTCATATACTCTCCCTGAGAGAAGACGCGGGTTATACTGGGAATATTTTTATAATTTGATGCGACGCTTTTCACCTTTAAAGTACAAGGTTTCTTTATTTCAATTTTCTGTTTACAAAGAGGAGAATTAATTGTTGGTTCACTACCATCGGTTGTATAACGGAGATTAGGATTCAGATTTTGTACGAATGCATAGGCAGTGGTTCCTTTAGGTAAAATGCCTGCCATCGGATAGACCGAGAAATTGCCTCCGGTATCAAAAATATAACGCAAACCATCGTATACACTTTTAAAAGGTACAGAACCATGATCTTCATTAGAATAACCCACTACTTTCCATTTCAATCCTGTCGGTGCAGAACTTTTAAGAAGTTTTTCCATAGAAGTTATCCCCATATCTTTCATTCCTCCTCCCTCACGTCCTGTGATAAAAATTGTTTTATTCCAGTTTTTAGTTTTAAGAAATTCAATCTGAGCGCTTTTAACCTGCATATTTTTCTTGTACCAGAAACTGGGATCGATAGCAATATAGGCATCAAAAAGATCAGGATCATTCAAAAGTGCGTGCATTACAAATACACCTCCGAATGAATGGCCTACAAGTACATTAAAAGACTCGGTCTTGAAATTTTTATTAATATACGGTATTAGCTCTTTTTTAAAGAACTGTACAAAATGATCTGCACCACCACCGGTGGTAGCACTTTGACTTGAATCGGGAAGAAAATCATGGTTCTGTCGATATTAGATACTCCGACAACGATGGCTTTAGGCATCTTGTTATTAAGCGACAGGAATCTGGCTGTTGGTACAGTGTGTTGATCGCGACCATCAGCATCCAATACATAAATAACAGGGAATCTGGCTTCTTTGGCATCATATCCTTCAGGCAGGAAGATACTCAGCTTACGGTTTTGTTTCAAAACTTCTGATTGCAGGGAGTCCTTTTTTACTATATATCCATCTTGTGATGAGACCTTTACAGCAATGCATAATAAAAGGGTCAAAAAAATAAATCTGGTTTTCATAAGTGCAGGATAAAGATTAGTTGTATAAATATAATTATGATGATCTGATTTTAAAAATTTTCAATGTTTATCATTATGGCAGGTTATCAACACCGGTAAGTATAAGGATAAAACAAAGACGGTGAGTCAGATTAATTGTTGCATATTTACCCTGGAATCTCCAATATCCCTTTAGATTCGCCCCTAAATCACCGATGTCAACCCCCATTACCGCAAAGCGGGACTAACCGTATTTTAAAGCCCCCTAATTGGGGGATTTAGGAGGTTTATTACTCGTATCGGAGAGCTTCGATCGGATTCCTTGTTGCTGCCCACCAGGTTGCCAGCTTACTGTTAAAAATGCGATTCCAAATGCGATAATCCCCGCCAGGGCAAACATCCAAAAGCTAAGATCAGTTCTGTATGCAAAACTCTGCTGCCATTTATGCATTGTATACCATATAATGGGTACTGCAACAGAATATGATAAAGTTACAAGGAGTATAAACTCTTTGTTAAGTAGATAGAGTATTTGTGAGACTTTGGCTCCGTTTAATTTACGTATCCCGATTTCTTTTGTTCTGGAGACTGTTGCCATCATAACAAGTGCGAACAGGGAGAGACATGTGATTATAACTGCCATCAGACTGAATAATACAAAGCATCTGAAAAGCTGAATATGAGACTTGTATTGTGAATTGAAGAAATCATCAAGGAAATAGTATTCGAAGTACTGATCTTTGAAATAATTTTTAAATACAGTTGTTACTTTGTCAACAGCTCTTTTGATATCTGTGTTTTTGATCCTGATAAAGATGAAGTAACCTACCTGGTCGCAGTTGAATATGGTCGGTTTAATCTCCTGATCGAGTGAATTCTGGAAATAACCATCAATAATTCCGACAATCTCACCCATTTCCTCTTTTAAGTCGGAATCCCAGAGAGTCTGCCCGATAATCTCATTAATATTGCTTACGCCGAACGCCATGGCTGCTTCTTTGTTCAGAATCACGTGCTTTGGGCCTCCCATCCAGTTTGTTTCAAGTAGCCTTACATTAAAAAAATCAAAGAAATTTGGTGACACATCTGTCTGGAAAAACTGGTACCCCAGCTTTTCTTTTCCTTTGAGTGTTATTCCACCTTTCACCCAACCGTTCTTCTCTCCGGGCAAAATTGTCGAAAAGGTTATTTCAGAGATCCCCGGGTACATAAGCAATGCCTCCTGGAAAGATTTCTGGGTATTGTTGAATTCCCTGGAGATGGGTCGTTTTACTACCAGGGTCTGATCAATATTCATTGTAAATGCCTCTTTTTGCATATAGCTGATCTGTCTCATAGCCCCGATAGCACATCCGATCAGGACAATGGCAATAATAAACTGGCCTGCAAGAAGAATGCTCTTTGAATGTTTCCTACTGTTTATCTGAAAATCTCCTCTTATAAATGTGACAGGAGTTACATTATAAATTTTCAATCCCAGTAAAAGACCCGCAATCAGACTTAGTAAAAGAAGGAAAGATGATGGAAGAAGCCACGTTCTGATGCTGAACATAGAGTTCATTGGGAACTCGAGCCCCAGCAGATCTTTAAAGAGAGGAAAGAGAAGAAAAAGCATGGCAAAGGCAAGCAGAAGACTTATGATTCCGGTAAGTAATGCCTCTGTTATAAATTCGGATATTATATCTCTTCCCGAAGCTCCGTTTATTATTCTGATGCCTATAGAGTTTATTCTTTTTCCGGTAACGGAAGAATAAAGATTAAAATAATTAAATCCGGCGCTAAGAAGTATCAACAGAGCAATTACCAGCAGAATTGAAAGATATTTACTGTTCCCGTTAGCTTCAAATTCAAACCGGTAATTGGAGTGCAGATGGATATCTGTTATTGGCTGGAGATGAAACTCAATAGGGAAATCTATTTTCACGTCCCTCGAGGAAAAGTTTTCTTTTGCCAGGGTGGTAATTTCTTCAGAGATCTTTATGTGATCGCTGCCTTTTTTTAACTTAAAATAGGTATTGGTATTGTTGCAACTGTAACAGTAGGAGGCGTTAATGACGGTTGATAATGAAATAACCAGCTCAAATTTCAGATGTGAATTTTGTGGTACATCCTCAATAACGCCCTGGACAGTCAGAGGCTTTTTCCCCGGATTAACGGCAAAGATTATCTTCCCAACAGGATTTTCATTGCCGAAATATTTTCTCGCAGTAGATTCTGTTATTATTACAGCATCAGGATGCCTCAGAAAACCTGTTTTATTACCTGAAAGGACTTTATGGGAAAACATATCAAAGAAAGAGCTGTCGGCAAAAAGTGTTCTTTCCTCTTTAAAAATCTGTTCACCGGCCAGAATAAATGAAACATCTTTTTTAATACGGCAGAAATTCTCTATCTCGGGTATCTTTGCTGCAGCAATCTGTCTGATATACCAGTTGTTACCCACACTCTTATCGAGCCCGGTCTGGTAATATCTGTAAAATACCAGACGCTGAATACGATCGGCACTATTGAAAAATTTATCATAACTTTTTTCAAAACTGATATACTGAAAGATAAGCAGAACTGCCATCATTCCTATACCTAGTCCCAGAATATTTATACTGCTCACTCCTTTATTTTTCAGGATATTCCTGAAGGCTAACAGTATGTTTTTCTTAATCATATTCAAATAATCACATTTTCAAATTGTCATTCATCTTTTTTAATCTCCCTTTCACCCTTTCACCCTTTCTCGCCCTCATTCCTCACACCTCATTATTCATACCTCAGTGCCTCCACCGGGTTCCTTGTAGCCGCTCTCCAGCACTGCCAGCTCACAGTTAATGAAGCTATTACAAGTGCAAGTATTCCCGCTAAACTAAATATCCACCAGCTGAGTTCTGTTTTGTAAGCAAAAGTTTGCTGCCATTTATGCATAGCGTACCAGGCTATCGGTACAGCAATCACGAAAGCGATTACAACCCATTTTATAAAATCTTTATTGAGCATGAACATTACTTCGGTTACTTTGGCGCCATTTATTTTTCGGATCCCAATCTCTTTGGTCTTTTGCTGACTGATTAACAATGACAGCCCAAACAACCCCAGACTTGCTATTAAAATAGCAATAATGGCCATCAGTCCGATAGTCTTTGAAAACCTTATGTCCGATTCATACAGTTTGTTTAAAATGTCATTTGTAAATTCGAAGTTAAAAGGAGTTGTCCCTCCCGTAGATTTCCAGGAATCCTTCAGAAATGCAATGGTCTGCTGCACATTATCAGTATTTATTCTTATGGCTATTTCCCGGACCATCGAAGGATTTAATCCAATAATCATCGGATTAATAGCTTCATGAATGGAATACATATTAAAATCAGACACAACTCCAATTACTGTTCCGAAAGCTGTTTTTTCACCTATTATATCTTTTAATCCTAATGTTTTTATTGCCGATTCATTTACCAGCACTCCGGCGTTGTTTTTCTTTTGATCAAAGTCAGTCCCCAATAATAACTTTAATCTCATTGTCCGGGCAAAGTGATAATCGACAAAAAGTCCATAAACTGACACAATTTTTTCAGGTTCGTCAACTTTTGGAATTGAAATATTCATCTTACTTACATGGGGTGGTATCCATAAAGCACCGCTTACATCCACGATATTTGGATTTTTGCTGATTTCCTGTTTGAAGAGCTCATAATTATGATCTCCAAGATGAACTCTGATAAGCCCCTCTTTTGAAAAACCAAGGTCCTTTGAGAATGCATAATGAACCTGTTTTTGCACCAGTATCATTACGGCAATGAGAATAATAAACACAGAAATCTGAAATATTACCATCACCTTTCTTGTGTTGTGCTTCTTTCCAACTGAAATGCTATGGCCTTTCAGACTCTCAGCCAGACTGAAGGACGTGATCTTCAGGGAAACCAGTAATCCTGATAAAGCGCCGGTAGAAATGGTTATGAGAATCAGAATGCCCACACATATGAACAATCGGTAATTAAGTGTCAGCTGGTATGATTTCCCAAGCAACTGACTTATAAAAGGCAATGTGATCTGAGCTAATTGTGATGCGAACGGGAGAGCTATTAGAGATACCAAGGTGGACTCCAGTATCATTTGTGTAATGAGACTTTTACGTGAAGCACCGCAAACCTTTCGTACCGCAAGTGCTTTAGTCTGTGTCATAGCCTGTGCTGATGTCAGGTTAAGATAGTTGATGCATGCTATGATGAGTATGAGTAATCCTATTGATCCAAGAATATAGAGCATTGACGAGTTACCTTTATCTCCGCTGTTGTTATCCACAATTTTGCCCGATCCGAAATATATATCCGTCAGAGGTTGCAATGAGAGTGATAGTTTATTATCTGCTACTGAATGGTCATTACCCAGCTGATTCAATTTTTTTTCAAATTCGACAGTTGATGTACCTTTTTTCAGAAGAACGTAGTTGGTAAAGAACAAACCATTCTTCCATGACTCTCTGAATTCATTGACATCGGGTTTTTGATCGCCGGTTGAAATCAGATTTGCAGACAGATGTTGAAACCCAAAATCAATTCCGGCAATTATTGATGCCCTGATAGTTGTGTTCTGTGGGAAATCCTCATAAACAGCTATAACCTCCATCGGGTATTCAGTGCCTAGGCATCTCAATATCAGTAGTTTATCCAGGGGATTGTCATTTCCAAAGTATTTCTGCGATAATTCCTTACTTATTAGCACTTTGTTTTCAGTCTGATCAAATCCGGCTAAACTTCCCTCCAGGAGTTTTACTCCGAATGATTCGAAGAAAGTGCCTTCAGTACATAACATCTTTGGTTCATGGATGAAATCATTGTCCTTTTTAATCTCAATATTTCCAATATTGTAGGTATGAATACATTTATCAACTTCTGCAAACTCATCATAAATACTATAACCACTGACACGATAGCCAGACCAAGTATGAGACCGGCCAGGTTAATTGAAGTATTTGTTTTGTCTGCTCTTAAATGCCTGATACTTAATAGAAGATTGTTTTTTATATACATATCTGTTAGTTATCGATTGTTTCATGTTTTGCTCTTCTCACTATTCGTATCGGAGAGCTTCGACCGGGTTCCTCGTTGCTGCCCTCCAGCTTTGCCAGCTGACTGTAAGTAATGCAATTCCCAAAGCAATTATTCCTGACACCACAAATATCCACAAGCTTAGCTCCGTTTTGTAAGCAAAATTCTGTAGCCACTTGTACATAGCATAAAAGGCAATAGGACAGGCGATTATAAAAGCAATTGCTACCCAAATAATAAAGTTCTTGTTGAGCAGGACCATCACTTCAGAAATTGTAGCCCCATTCACCTTACGGAGCCCTATCTCTTTCGTCCTTCTCTCATTCATACTTAATGAGAGCCCTAATATTCCCAGAACACACAAAAAAATCGTGATCGCAGCAAACAGTAAGAAGAGATTAAGCGCCTTATGTTCTGATTTATAGTAATCAGCAATCCTGTCGCCGAGAAATTTGTATTCAAAGGCCTGATCGGGGAAGATCTTTTTCCAGTTGTCGCTAAGTCTTTCAATATCACCAGGTAAAATTTTGGATTTACTTCTCACTTTGTTTCCTGAAGTTGCCATCTTAATATTCAAGGTACTATATGATCGCGGATCATTATAGAAAAGACATGGTCTGATCTTACCGTGTAAAGAACCGGAGTGAAAATCTCCCACCACCCCTTTTATATAAGCGCCGTTTTTTCCGATTCCCTGAATATTCATGGCTAGTGCTTTATTGGGATCTGAGATTCCCAGTTCAGTTAAGAATTCCTTGTTCACAATGATCGTATTAACCGTATCGCCAACTGTTAAATTTTGTCCGGATAAAAAATCGAATGAGTATAATTTCAGATAAGAGCTGTCGATCGATTTTAACTCGGCGTCAATACTCTTCTTTTCATTATTTATGAATAGACTGAAATTACTCCACGTTTGTGATTCAGC
>Ga0209226_10000145_pt1 | contig 48354 bp, 40 predicted proteins | sample BarGraNGADG00212_2_FD_184497 | JGI IMG/M metagenome (GOLD analysis project Ga0209226, IMG submission 184497) | Arctic peat soil microbial communities from Barrow, Alaska, USA - Barrow Graham LP Ref core NGADG0011-212 (SPAdes) (version 2) | ecosystem: Environmental > Terrestrial > Soil >...
ATGCAATTAGTAATAAAGAAACTCCGATGATAATTGTCTGTACTTTCATAGCTATTATTTTTATCTTGATATTTTTTGAATCATACGACATCATTCCTGAAATCTATTTGAATCCTTTACATACGGAGACCAACGCTTCTCGGACATACGAACAATTTATTAAAAACGGATTTAAAAACGATTTATTTTAAAAATCGTTTGGTAATTATTGAATCAGTATTCAGTAATCAGTAATCAGTCAGTAACGAATTGACCGAATACCGTTTACCGTTTACCGGTTACCACTCTACGCTCATTTTCACTTTTGTCTTGAAACGCTCTCCTCTGGTTATTTTCCGATACAGAAATTCTTAAATATATTTCCAAGTATCTCATCCGATGTAATCTCCCCTGTGATCTCCCCAAGATAATGAATTGCCTGTCGGATGTCAATAGCAATAAGATCTTCAGGAATGTGATTATCTAGCCCGGAAAGAACTCTCTGAAGGCTTTCAGAAACTCTTGAAAGAGCTTCATAATGTCTTGTATTTGTAATTATTACATCATCTGAGTTCAACTTTTCCTTCATTACAACTTCACTAAGCTTTAATCTGAGTTTATCGAGTCCGGTTTCTTCTTTCGCTGATATAAACAGAAGAATATCATTTTCACTTAAAAGTATCTTTTTTTCTAATTCAGATTTCAGGCCGGGAGTTAGATTGTCAGACTTGTTTAGCAGAATAAATAATCGTTTATCAGACCCCTTTATCTTTTCTCTGATACTATCTACCCGGTGGTTGATATCCTCTGGAGATTCTGCTATTTCGTCTACCAGCAGAATAACTGATGACTGATCTATCTTTTCCCAGGTCTTTTTAATACCCATAGATTCAATAATATCTGATGTTTCCCGAAGTCCCGCTGTATCAATAAATCTGAATTCCAATCCATCTATCACGATTGTGTCCTCAATCGTATCACGGGTAGTCCCCGGTATTTCTGATACTAAAGCTTTATCCTCCATTAACAGAGCATTCAATAATGTTGATTTGCCTGAATTGGGTTTCCCTGCTATCGCAACCGGGATCCCATTTTTCACTACATTACCAAGAACAAATGAGTTAGCCAGTTTGTCAGCTAGTTCTTTTACCCTTGTTATAATAGCTTTAAGATCATGCCTGTCAGCAAACTCAACATCTTCTTCTCCAAAATCGAGCTCCAGCTCAATAAGAGAAGCAAAATAAAGCAATTCAGTTCTCAGCTTCCGTATTTCTGCAGAAAAGCCCCCGCGCATCTGATTCATTGCTACTTTATGCGCCGTGCTTGTTGTTGAAGCAATAATGTCAGCAACGGCTTCAGCCTGTGAAAGATCCATCTTTCCATTTAAAAAAGCACGTTGAGTGAACTCACCGGGATACGCAGTAAGGGCACCATTATGTATTAACAACTCAAGAATTTTCTTTATAATGAATGGGGAAGCATGACATGAAATCTCTACAGAGTTTTCACCAGTATAGGAGAGGGGCGCTCTGAAAATACTTACAAGAACCTCATCAATTATTTTCTCTCCCGAGCGGATCTCTCCAAAAACAATTGTAAATCCTTTCTGATCAAGTATTTTAACGCTCTTTTCAGCCGGAAAAAATATCTTATTACAGATATCTATGCTTTGTACACCACTTACCCTGACTATTGATATAGCACCACCAACAGCAGTAGCAGGCGCACATATAGTTTCTCCCGTTCTGATCATTTGTCAACTCTGATATTCCGCAAATGTATGAATCTTTTGCATTATAAACCCACGTCAGGCTCATTCAAGGAGAAGGACTTTCGAGAATTAAATGTCATTGCGAGGAGCCTGCGACGAAGCAATCTCCATGGTTATTGTAAAATTTACTTTTCCCTTTCACCTGTTTCCCCAAAATGATAATTATCACTTAAATTTATAGAAAAGACAATATTAAAAAGGTATTTTTGAACTTTCTATAACAGAATATTTAAGAATATTTTGTAATCTTTTTTAAACCATTAATAATCTTATATTTATGAGCGTTCTGTTAGATAAAAATTCAAAGGTTATTGTTCAGGGTTTTACTGGTACCGAAGGAACATTTCATGCTACACAGATGATCGAATACGGAACAAAGGTGCTGGGAGGTGTAACACCTGGAAAAGGTGGTCAGACACATCTGAACTTACCTGTTTTCAATACTGTAAGGGAGGCAGTCCAAAAAACGGGAGCAGATGTTTCAATAATTTTCGTACCACCTGCAGTTGGAGCCGATGCAATTATGGAGGCAGCAAATGCAGGGATTAAACTTATTATAACTATTACTGAAGGTATTCCGGTTTCAGATATGGTAATTGTAAAAGAATATCTAAAATCATATGGAAGCAGACTTATCGGACCAAATTGCCCGGGTATTATCACTCCGGGAGAAGCTAAGGTTGGTATAATGCCCGGATTCATACACAGAAAAGGAACTATAGGAATTATTTCACGTTCAGGTACTCTTACATATGAGGCAGTGGATCAGGTTACCAAAATGGGACTCGGCCAGTCTACCTGTATCGGAATAGGAGGAGACCCCATCGTAGGAACAACCACTCTTGATGCTGTTAAACTTTTAATGGATGATAAGAAAACGGAAGCTATAGTTGTCATAGGCGAAATTGGTGGAAATATGGAGAATGAAGCGGCAGAATGGATAAAAGCAAACGGGACAAAACCTGTTATTGGCTTTATAGCCGGACAAACTGCTCCAAAAGGTCGCAGGATGGGACATGCAGGTGCAATAATCGGAGGGAAAAATGATACCGCTGCAGCCAAGATGGCAATTATGAAAGAATGTGGGATCTGGGTTGTGGATTCGCCCGCTGATATTGGAATAGCAGTGAAAAAGGCAATAAACTCAATAGTCATTCTGACTGCTAGACCGTAGTACCGCAGGACTGCAAGACATTTTTATTATATTTGCAAAAAATTTAAAATCTATAAGCATGGGATTACTTCAGGGAAAAACTGCTCTCATTACAGGGGCATCAAGAGGAATTGGAAAGGCTATTGCACACCGTTTTGCACTCGAAGGCGCCAATATAGCTATTACAAATATTGTTGATGACGAAGAATTTAAGACAACAATTAAAGAGCTGGAAGGTCTGGGTGTAAAAGCTAAAGGTTATGTATCAAATGCAGCCAGCTTCAGTGATTCTCAGCGGGTTATTGATGAGGTTGTAAAGGATTTCACAACTGTAGATATACTTGTTAATAATGCGGGCATTACAAAAGATACTCTGCTGATGAGAATGACTGAAGATCAGTGGGATGCTGTGATTGCTGTTAATCTTAAATCGGTTTTTAATCTTACAAAAGCAGTACTTCAGACTATGTTAAAACAGAGAAGCGGATCTATTATTAACATGAGTTCAGTAGTTGGCGTCTCAGGGAATGCCGGACAGAGTAATTATTCTGCTTCCAAGGCCGGAATCCTTGGTTTTACAAAAAGTGTTGCCAAAGAAGTCGGATCAAGAAATATCAGATGCAATGCAATTGCGCCGGGATTTATCCTGACGGAAATGACTGAAAAATTACCGGAAGATGTAAAAAAAGAGTGGGCAGAAAAAATACCGCTCAGACGTGGCGGAACACCTGAAGATGTGGCAAATACAGCATTATACCTTGCATCAGATCTTTCGTCTTATGTAACAGGACAAACAATTCATGTTTGTGGTGGTATGTTAACTTAAAAATATTTATTATCTTTACAGCACCGCAGGGCTCCCATCCTTTTTAGCACGAGGAAATGCAGCGAGACATTTTTATTCCACACATATTTTAAAAGGGGGCCCTGCTTCTTTTTTTATTAGCCTGCTTAAAAATGCACAACATTATTTTCTATTTAATTCTGATAATCCCTGTTTCCGGATTTATAATTGAACGATATCTTGATCATCTTAATGCAAAAATGTGGTCAGTGACTCTTCCTGAGAAATTAAAGGGTATTTGCGACGAAGAGGAGTACAAAAAAACTCAATTATATCAAAAAGATAATAACAGGTTATCATTGCTGTCATCCTCGTTTAATCTTGTATTAATTCTTGTAGTGATTATATTTGGAGGCTTTGCTTTAATTGATTCTCTTGCCAGATCTTTCACAGTTAATAATGTTATTATCTCACTTATATTTTTCGGCCTCATAGGCTTTTCATCCGATCTGATTAACATTCCATTCAGTTGTTATGATACTTTTGTGATTGAAAAAAAGTATGGATTTAACACAATGACTATCAGGACTTTTATAACTGACCACATAAAATCATGGTTCATCGCAATACTTGTCGGAATCCCTGTTCTTGGCTTAATTACCTGGTTCTACTATAAAACAGGAAAAAATTTCTGGATTTATGCCTGGTGTTTAATAACAGTTTTCTCAGTTTTCATTAACCTTTTCTATTCTGAACTGATAGTTCCTCTTTTTAACAAACAAACTCCGCTTCAGGAAGGACCACTAAGGACTCAAATAGAAGAGTTTGCTCAAAAAACAGGATTTATTCTTAAAAACATCTATATCATAGACGGTTCCAAAAGAAGTACTAAAGCAAATGCTTATTTTTCAGGATTTGGTCCTAAAAAAAGAATAGTTCTTTATGATACATTATCCAAGGAACTTACTGATACGGAGATTGTTGCCGTGCTTGCTCATGAAATTGGCCATTATAAGAAGAAACATGTTTTATTAAATCTGATCTTTTCTGTTTTACTCACCGGATTAATGTTATTCCTATTTTCGCTGGTTGTCAACAGTCCGGGGTTATCGATTGCATTGGGATCTCAAAACACAAGCTTTCATCTTGGATTAATAGTATTTGGCATACTGTACAGCCCGTTATCTTTGCTTATTGGCATGTTAACAAATTATATTTCACGAAGAAATGAGTTTGCAGCTGACAGATTTGTGAAAGATAACTTCAAACCTGAGATACTTGCCGAAGCACTGAAAAAGCTATCGGTAAAGAACCTTTCCAACATGATGCCGCATCCGGTATATGTATTTTTTCATTATTCGCATCCACCATTACTAAGCAGACTGGAAAAATTGGAATGAATTTCCTTATATTTGCGGAAAATTTTGCCTCCTTAGCTCAGTTGGTAGAGCAGCTCATTCGTAATGAGCAGGTCGTGGGTTCGAGTCCCATTGGAGGCTCAGAAAATTGCGGGAGTAGCTCAGGGGTAGAGCATCAGCTTCCCAAGCTGAGGGTCGAGGGTTCGAATCCCTTTTCCCGCTCAAAATGAAAGAGGCAGACTAATACGAGTTGCCTCTTTCTATTTGAATTAAAAACTATCCTTACTATAATTCCACTCTCTGTAGAACTGCTCCAGGAACTTTTCAAGAAACAAATGCCTCTCTTCCGCAATGCTTCTCCCGGTTGCAGTATGCATCATATCTTTAAGTTTCAAGAGTTTATCATAGAAATGTCCTACTGTTGAATTACTCTTACCTATAGGTTGTTCATCAGGAATGTAAATTGTATTATTCCTGAATCCCCCATAATTAAATGCCCGGGCTACCCCAATAGCGCCAATGGCATCAAGCTTGTCTGCATCCTGAAGAACAAGCAACAGAGGATCATTTAGATTGCCTGAGGGATTTTTCTTACTGAAAGAGGCATTCCTGATTACTTCAATTACCTGATCTTTTATATCTGACATTCCATTCCTCTCCATAAAATCAATGATCATTGCGTACCCCTGCTCAATATCATTGCCTGCAAATTTTGAATCTGCGGTATCATGCAGAAGGACTGCAATCTCAAGTGTAAACGGATCCGCAAGTGACTCCTTCTTATTAATGAACTTAGCAAGCCGTCTGACTCTCTCAATGTGCCACCAATCGTGGCCACTATCGTACTCTTTCAGGTTATGTTTTACAAACTCCTCTGTAATCCTGATTATTTCTTCCCTGTTCATATAGATTATCTTTTTCTTGATTTATTTCGCTACCCGATAGCCGATGGGTAGTGGTAAACGAAGAAAATCAATTTATTTGTATTTAGCATACAGATCATATTTAATATATTTTTGTAAATCATTTAATCATAAAAAATAATGAAAGCTTCTATAATAACAATTGGAGATGAACTGCTGATTGGACAAACGATAGACACAAACTCGGCATGGATGGGAGCTGAGTTAAGCAAGAGCGGATTTGATGTGTATCGGATAACGTCGGTTCACGACAGGAGGGAAGATATTCTTTATGCCCTGAATGAAGCTCTGGGAAAGACTGATGTCGCACTGGTAACAGGCGGACTTGGACCAACAAGTGATGATATAACTAAGCAGACAATATGTGAATTCTTCAATACTCACCTGGTTTCTGACGATGAAGTACTTCGGATGATACAGAATATGATGAGTCGGCGAAATTTCCCCATGAACGAAAACAACAGAAGACAGGCGGAAGTGCCTGCTTCTTGCCGGGTACTCAAAAATGCTGTCGGAACTGCCCCGGGAATGTGGTTTGAAAAGGATGGTACTATATATATATTTATGCCCGGAGTACCTTTTGAGATGAAGCATCTTATGAATGAATATGTACTTCCTGAATTAAACAAGCGCTTCAAATCGCAGATAATAATTCACAGAAATATAATGACATATGGAATATCCGAAGCACAGCTTGCAGAGAATTTAACAGATTTTGAGGCCGGACTGCCTGACAATATAAAACTTGCATACCTTCCGGCTCTGGGAATTATTAAACTAAGACTTACGGGAACAGGAACAGAAAAGGAATCAATCCTTAATAAGGTAAACGATCAGGTAGTTAAGCTTTATAAAACCATACCAAAGTTAATTTACGGAGAAAATGAAGAGTCTTTCGAAATGGTTATCGGAAAACTATTGAAAGCAAATAATAAAACCGTTTGTACTGCAGAAAGCTGTACCGGTGGACAAATCGCCCACATGATTACAAGTATTCCCGGAAGTTCAGCATATTTCAAAGGATCTGTTGTTGCTTATGCCAATTCAGTAAAGACTGATTTACTGGGAGTATCTCAGGATTCAATAAATAGTTATGGTGCAGTAAGTGAACAGGTTGTGAAAGAGATGGCATCTGGTGCCAGGATCTTGCTTAAAACAGATTATGCAGTCGCAACTTCAGGAATTGCAGGCTCCGATGGAGGAACTCAGGAAAAGCCTGTTGGTACTATATGGATTGCGATTGCCACAGAAAAAGGGACGGTTACTGAAAAACGTTTTTTCGGAAACGACAGATTGACAAATATTTCAAGGTTTTCAATTGCAGCATTGAGCCTGCTTAGGTTACAGATAATCAATGATTAAGCTGTATTTCAAAGTAGAGATAAAAAAAAGAAGATCAAATATTTGTTTAATAAGATAAAAATCACGTATTTTGCGCTTCGTTTAAAAAGGACAAAAGTTAGTAAGAAGTAATAAAAAACAACAATGTCAAGAATTTGTCAGGTAACAGGGAAAAAGGCGATGACCGGAAACAACGTTTCGCACTCAAAGAGAAGGACTAAGAGAAAATTTTATCCGAATCTTTTTGTTAAAAAATATTATCTTCCTGAAGAAGAAAGATGGATTTCACTGAAAGTATCAGCTTCAGGTATCCGGTTAATCAGTAAGAATGGACTCACAAGCGTCCTTAAGGAAGCAAAGGAAAAAGGTTACATTTTGAATTATTAAAAAAGAATAGAAAATGGCAAAGAAGGCTAAAGGTAACAGACAACAGGTAATCCTGGAATGTACAGAACATAAAGAAAGCGGACAACCCGGTACATCAAGATATATTACTACTAAAAACAGGAAAAACACTCCTGATCGTCTTGAAAGGAAGAAATATAATCCTATTCTTAAAAAACATACACTTCACAGAGAAATCAAGTAAAAAGTTTAAATCATGGCAAAGAAAGTTGTTGCATCACTTAAGACAGGAGCCGGAAAGGCGTATACAAAATGTATTAAAATGACCAAGTCTGATAAATCAGGCGCATATCTGTTTAAAGAAGAGATCATTCATAATGATGATATTGCTGATTTCTTTACAAAGAAATAAAAGGTCTTAATACTTATTATGATATTTTTGGCTTTCTTCTTACCAGAAGGAAGCTTTTTTTATAATCTCATTTTTAATTAATTTATTCCTGATGGCTTTGCTGGGATTTCCTGGAAAAGATAAAAAAGAGAGCCTGAATAAAGGGCTTGAGAAAACGAAGGAGAGCGTTTTCCTTAAGTTATCTAGAGCTGTTGCGGGAAAATCAAAAGTCGATGATGAAGTTCTTGATAATCTTGAAGAAGTCTTAGTATCTTCAGATGTCGGAGTCACAACTACGCTCAGTATTATTGAACGCATCGAAGCCAGGGTTGCGAGAGATAAATACTTAAATACCAGCGAACTCAATATTATCCTTAAAGAGGAAATTGTTTCTCTTCTCGAAAAAAATCATATCGAATCGGAATCTGATTTCTCTTCTCCATTAAAAAATACTCCTTATGTAATTATGGTTGTTGGTGTTAATGGAGCAGGGAAGACCACTACTATTGCAAAACTTGCTTATCAATTTAAATCAGCCGGGAAAAAAGTACTCATAGGAGCCGCTGACACATTCCGCGCAGCCGCAATAGATCAGCTTCAGATATGGGCCGACAGGGTAGGGGTACCACTTATCAAACAGCAAATGGGATCAGACCCTGCATCAGTTGCATTTGATACTCTCAAATCAGCCGTTTCAGGAGATACTGATATTGTTATCATTGATACAGCAGGACGACTCCATAACAAAATAAATCTGATGACCGAACTCTCAAAAATAAAAAGGGTTATGGAGAAAGTTATTCCTGATGCTCCTCACGAGGTACTCCTGGTACTGGATGGGTCAACCGGACAGAATGCTTTTGAACAGGCCAGACTTTTTACTGAAGCGACTAACGTAACTGCCATGGCAATTACAAAACTCGATGGCACTGCAAAAGGAGGTGTAGTTATTGGCATCTCTGATCAATTCAAAATTCCTGTCAAGTATATTGGAATCGGTGAAAAGCTGGAAGATCTTTTGATATTCAACCGTTTTGACTTTGTCGATTCTCTGTTCAGTGAGAAATAATTTAACTTATCTCAATATGGCTCATTGATTTTCTTCGTTTACCCCAACCCCAAGGGGAGCGAAGAACCGACGAAGCGAAGCGAGGAGCTCGACGAAGTCAAAATCAATTTACTCCCCTTGGGGCTGGGGTAAATAAATTGATTTTCAAGTGACTATATGAATAACAAAAAAATCAATATCGTAACATTAGGCTGTTCCAAAAATTTAGTTGATTCAGAAAAGCTACTGAAACAACTTAATGCCGGAGGCTTCGATGTTATTTATAATTCTGATGACGTCAGCGCTGAAACCGTAATTATCAATACCTGTGGTTTCATTAATGATGCTAAGGAGGAAAGTATCGATACTATCCTTCGGTTTGTCAAGGCACAGAAATCAGGCCTGATAAGCAATCTTTATGTTATGGGTTGTCTTTCTGAAAGATATAGCGAAATCTTAAAACATGAAATACCAGAAGTAAAGAAGTATTTCGGTGTAAATAACATGAACGATATTTTGAATGAACTGGGGGTAACATTACAAAATGAACTATTAACTGAGAGAACTATTACCGGTCCCGGACATTTTGCATATCTGAAAATATCAGAAGGGTGTGACCGTACATGCGCCTTTTGTGCAATACCTGCCATAAGGGGTAAATATATTTCACGTCCAATTGAAGAGCTTGCAAAAGAGGCATCTCAGCTTGCTGATAAAGGGGTTAAAGAAATAATTCTCATTGCTCAGGATCTAAGTTATTACGGACTTGATCTTTACAGGAAGCAAGCATTACCTGATCTTTTAACTGAACTGTTGAAAATTGAATCCTTTGAATGGATACGCCTTCATTATCTGTACCCGGCCAACTTTCCAATGGAACTTATTCCCCTGATCAGAGATAATCCAAGGATTTGTAAATATATTGACATTCCGATCCAGCACATTTCAGATAATATGCTTGGATTAATGAAAAGATCACACAACAGAAAAGAAACAGAAGCAGTCCTGAATAAACTTCGGAGGGAGATTCCTGGTGCCAGTATCAGGACGACACTTATTGCCGGACATCCAGGGGAAACTGAAAAGGATTATCTTGAACTTAAAGAATTCATTACAAGCTTCAGATTCGACCGTCTTGGAGTATTTGCATATTCGCACGAGGAGGATACATACTCTTACAATCATTATAAAGATGAAATTTCGTCAGCAGTAAAGGAGTCAAGAGTTGCTGAACTAATGGAATTACAACAAAATATAGCAGATGAACTGAATGAGTCTTTTGTTGGTAAAATTCTTAAAGTAATCATTGATAGAAAAGAAGGTGAATTCTTTATTGGCAGAACTGAATTCGATAGTCCTGAAGTTGATCAGGAAGTACTAATTGCTGCTGAATATGATCTTAAGACTGGCTTTTTTTACAACATAAGAATAACTAAAACCAGTGAATTTGATCTTTACGGTGAACCCTGTGGGTAAAGATCAGGATGTAGGATTATCCGTTTTTTCAGGAAGTTCTTCCTTCTTCTTTTGAATCTTGATTTTAATCTCTGATTTTTCGACATTAAAACCAACATTTATTGTATCGCCTTCCTTTAGATTGGCTTTTATAAGAACTTCAGCCATAGGATCCTCGAGGTATTTTTGTATAGCCCGTTTAAGTGGTCTGGCTCCAAAATTAGCATCGAAACCTTTTTCTGCAATATAATCTTTTGCCGCAGATGCAATTTTTAATTGATAACCAAGCGATTTAACCCTGTCGTATAATCCTTTTAATTCCAGATCAATTATTTTATTTATTTCCTCTTTTCCTAATGAATTGAACATTATAACGTCATCAATCCTGTTTAGAAATTCAGGAGCAAAGGTTTTCTGAAGAGCTTTTTGAAGAATACTTTTTGTCTGTTCGTCTCTGGTGGTTTTTTTTGTGTTAGTGTCGAAACCAATTCCGTGTCCGAATTCAGCAATTTGCCTGGTGCCAATATTTGAAGTCAGAATAACAATTGTATTCCTGAAATCAACCCGTCTTCCAAGACTATCGGTTAACTGTCCTTCATCAAGAACCTGAAGCATAATATGGAACACATCCGGATGAGCCTTCTCAATTTCATCAAGGAGTACAACAGAATATGGCTTTCTCCTTACTTTCTCTGTAAGCTGTCCACCCTCCTCATAACCAACATATCCGGGAGGTGCTCCAACAAGCCTTGAAACTGAGAATTTCTCCATATATTCACTCATATCGATCCTTACAAGATTATCTGTAGTATCGAAAAGAAATTTAGCCAGTACTTTTGCGAGCTGAGTCTTTCCTACACCGGTAGGGCCAAGAAAAATAAACGTTCCGATTGGTTTGTTAGGATCCTTTAAACCAGCTCTGTTCCTCTGGATAGACTTTACGACTTTTGAGATAGCATCATCCTGACCAACAACACTTCCTTTTAATTCATCAGCCATCTTTAACAACCGGGTTCCTTCTGTCTGGGCAATTCTCTGAACCGGGACACCTGTCATCATTGCAACAACTTCAGCAACCTTTTCAGCATCAACTGTTTCACGGTTTACTGCAAGTTCTTTTTCCCACTTTTTCTTTTCCTGATCGATCAAATCCAGAAGATCTTTTTCACGATCGCGGAAACTGGCAGCTTTTTCGAAGTTCTGGTTCTTTACTGCCATCATTTTTTCCTTTTTTGTATCCTCCAATTGTTTTTCAAGCGAAAGAATTTTCTCAGGAACAACAATATTAAGAATATGAACCCTCGAACCTGATTCATCAAGAGCATCTATAGCCTTGTCAGGGAGATGACGGTCAGATATATACCGGTTAGTAAGTTTAACACATGCTTCTATTGCATCATCAGTATATATTACATTATGATGTTCTTCATATCTCTCCTTAATATTATGGAGAATGTGAATGGTCTCTTCAATTGAAGTGGGTTCAACTATAACTTTTTGAAATCTTCTCTCAAGGGCACCATCTTTCTCAATATGCTGACGGTATTCATTAAGTGTAGTAGCCCCGATACACTGAATATCTCCTCTCGCAAGTGCAGGTTTCAGCATATTTGCTGCATCAAGAGAACCAGTTGCGCCTCCAGCACCTACTATAGTGTGTATCTCATCAATAAATAAAATTATGTTATCATTTTTTGAAAGTTCATTCAGTATAGCCTTCATCCTTTCTTCAAACTGCCCCCTGTATTTTGTTCCGGCAACTATAGAAGCAAGATCAAGAGCAACAACCCTCTTATTAAAAAGAACCCGGGAAACATTCTTTTTTATTATCCGAAGTGCCAAACCCTCAGCAATCGCCGATTTTCCAACTCCGGGTTCACCTATAAGTACAGGATTATTTTTCTTCCTTCTTGATAAAATCTGAGCAAGTCTCTCAATCTCTCTTTCCCTTCCAACAACAGGATCAAGCCTGCCTTCTTCTGCTGCTTTTGTCAGATCAATTCCGAAATTGTCAAGAACCGGAGTATCAGAAGAAGATTTGGGTGAAGATGGATTCGCTGATGGGCCTTTGCTCTGACCGCCAAAACTCTGACCCTCATCATCTTCATCTCTTGGAAAGTCAGCCTTTGATGTAGGAGAATCAGCTTCAACCATCTTACGAACACACTGATAATCAATGTCTAATTCAGAAAGAAACCTTGTTACCAAAGCATTCTCATCCTTCAGAATCGCCAATAACAGATGCTCTGTATCAATTGTCGGACTTTTTAGCGCCTTCGCCTCAAGGTAAACAAGCTTCAATATCCGCTCAGTGCTTCTTAATAGAGGGATAACTTCATGGTCAGCCACAGGAACCGGACTTTCGACCTTAATGCTTTTCTCAAGAGATCCTTTTAGTACCAGAAGGTCAATACCCTGATTCATAAGGATTTCTATTGCAACACTCTCACCATCTCTTAGTATTCCAAGAAATAGATGTTCAGGACTTATATGACTGTTTCCCAATCTTATAGCCTCTTCTTTAGAATAGCCAAGAATATCTTTTACTCTTTGCGAAAATTGTGAATCCATATCTTTATTTTTCTAATATCATATTAATATAAGACATACGACATTCTGTCAGATAATATCCGACAAAGGTACACAAAACTACTTTTTCAAAGTTAAATTATACATAATATCTATATGACAATTTTCGTGCCCATTTATGAACAAAGATTGTTTAAAAATCGTGCTTCTAAATGCTCAAAATTAGGCAAATTATAACTATTTTCGTAATTCTTAACTTCAGGAATAAGGTTAGGAGATAAATACTTAACTAATAATCTGTTATGTCAGAGAGAGAGAGAATCATTAAGGTTAATATTGAGGAGGAGATGAAATCTGCCTACATCGACTATTCGATGTCGGTTATTGTTTCGAGAGCATTGCCTGATGTGAGAGATGGTCTTAAACCCGTCCATCGCAGAGTGCTTTTTGGAATGTCAGAACTTGGAGTTTATTCTAACAAGCCTTATAAAAAGTCAGCCAGAATAGTAGGAGAGGTACTGGGTAAATTTCATCCACATGGCGACTCTTCTGTATATGAAGCAATGGTCAGGATGGCTCAGGAGTGGTCATTAAGATACCCCCTGGTTGACGGACAGGGTAACTTTGGATCAGTTGATGGAGATAGCCCTGCTGCAATGAGATATACCGAGGCAAGGCTTAAGAAAATTGCAGAAGAAACATTGGCAGATATTGACAAAGATACTGTTGATTTTACACCCAACTTTGATGATTCTTTAACTGAACCATCAGTACTTCCAACCCGGATACCAAATCTTCTGGTTAACGGGGCTTCAGGAATAGCAGTTGGAATGGCAACAAATATGCCGCCTCATAACCTGACCGAAATTATAGATGCAACGATTGCGTATATTGATAATAACGATATCACTATTGATGAAATCTTACAATACGTCAAGGGACCTGATTTCCCTACAGGAGGGATAATCTACGGTGAGCAGGGAATCAGAGATGCTTGTGAAACAGGCAGAGGAAGGATAGTTGTAAGGTCAAAGACAGAAATTGAACTTACTGCGACAGGACGGGAATGCATTATCGTAAATGAGATTCCTTATATGGTCAATAAGGCAGAAATGATCCGAAAAATTGCTGACCTTATAAATGAGAAAAAACTTGAAGGTATTTCATATATAAATGACGAATCGGATCGCAACGGAATGCGTATCGTCATTATTCTGAAAAAAGACGCCAGCGCTAATGTTGTACTTAACAACCTTTATAAATATTCATCACTTCAGACTTCTTTCAGTGTCAATAACATAGCACTTGTAAAAGGACGTCCCAAAACATTAAATACCAAGGATCTAATACATTATTTCGTAAATCATCGTCACGAAGTTGTTATAAGAAGAACAAAATTCGACCTCGATCAGGCTGAAAAAAGAGCTCATATACTTGAGGGAATGATCATTGCAAGTGATAATATCGATGAGGTTATTGCAATTATCAAATCTTCGCAAACACCTGAAATGGCAAGGGAAAGGCTTATGGAGCGGTTCAGGCTATCGGATATCCAGTCAAGAGCAATTGTAGAGATGCGTCTGCGTCAGCTTACCGGGCTTGAACAGGAAAAATTAAGAGCCGAGTATGCCGAAGTCATGAAATTGATTGAATACTTAAAAAGTGTTCTTGCCAGTATTGAACTTCAAATGAAAATTATTAAAGAAGAACTTCTTGAAATAAAGGAAAAATACGGAGATAAAAGAAGGACACAGATAATTCCTAATGCTGAAGAGTTTAATCCTGAAGATTTTTATGCCGATGACGAGATGGTAATAACTATTTCGCACATGGGATATATAAAAAGGACTCCGCTGACTGAATTCAGAAGGCAAAACAGAGGCGGAACCGGGGCTAAAGGCGGTGCAACCAGAGATGAGGATTTTATTGAGCATCTTTATATTGCAACAATGCATAATACCATGCTCTTCTTTACCAGGAACGGTAAATGCTACTGGCTTAAAGTCTATGCAATTCCGGAAGGTTCAAGAACTTCAAAAGGAAGAGCAATGCAAAATCTAATAAACATTGAACCTGATGATAACGTAAGAGCATTTATTAATGTTAAGAATCTTAATGACTCTGAATACATAAATAATAACTTCATTGTTCTATGTACTACAAAAGGCATTATCAAAAAGACTTCACTTGAAGCATATTCACGGCCAAGAGTTAATGGTGTTAATGCTATTACTGTAAGAGAAGGCGATGAACTTCTTGAAGCCAGAATGACAAACGGACAGCATCACATCATGCTGGCAATTAAATCGGGTCGTGCAATCCGGTTCCCTGAAGCATCGGTTCGTCCTATGGGCAGAACAGCATCAGGTGTAAGAGGAATAAGGCTCGCCAGTGAAAATACAGATTTTGTTATTGGGATGATCACTGTTGAGAATAAAGAAAAAGATATACTTGTTGTTTCTGAAAAAGGATATGGTAAAAGATCAGATATTGATGGTTACAGGATTACCAACAGGGGTGGAAAAGGTGTTAAAACAATAAATGTTACCGATAAAACAGGTTTTCTTATTGCACTCAAAGATGTAACCGATAATCACGATCTTATGATTATAACTCAATTTGGCAATATTCTGAGAAGCCCTGTATCGGCATTAAGAGTGATGGGAAGAGCAACCCAGGGAGTAAGATTGATCCATCTCAAAGAAAATGATATTATCGCTTCGGTAGCCTGTGTGCTTGTAAACGAAGATGATGAGGTCGCTGGAGACACCATTATTGAAGAAAATAATAATATTACTGAGGAAAATGGCAAAGAATTTGATGTTTCATAAGTAATATTATAAATTTGGGGAAATTTTAAAAAATCAAATTAATAAAAACAATAAACATGAAAAAGTTTTTTCTGCTGATAGCAATCATTAGCATTTCATTCTGCGCAATGTCCCAGAAGGGCAAGGTGACAAGTGCTCTGAGTTACATTGACCAGGGTATTCTTGATAAGGCAAAAGACGCCATCGATCAGGCTTTAGTTGATCCAAAATCAAAAGATTGGTTTAATACCTATTTTGCAAAAGGTAAACTTTGCCAGGCGACTTTTAACTCAGATAATCCAAAATTCCAGGCTTTTTATCCTGATCCACTCTTAGAAGCCTACGCTTCTTATGAAAAGGCTATTGAACTGGATCCAAAAGGGACAATCAAAAAGAAAATCATTACCAACATGATTTATAACTCATTAGCTGTTGACTTATATAAGCAGGGTAGTGCTAAATTTGAAGCCAAAGATTACCCAAATGCACTTAAAATATTTGAAACTCAGATTAAAATAACTGAAAGTGATAAATATGCAGGAGCGGTCGACACAGGTATGTATTATAATGCCGGATTAGCTGCTGTAAATTCATCAAAATATACAGAGGCTATCAAGTACTTTGAGAAATGTGCCGAGATGAAATATCTTGCAATTACTCCATATTATCAGATTTATGAAAGTTATCTTGGTCTTGGTGACACCGTTAAAGCAGAAGCTACACTTAAGAGTCTTCCAAGTTTATTTCCTAATGATAAGACCATCACACTTCAGCTGATCGATCTTTATATTAAGAGCAATAAAAACGATGAGGCTCTTAAACATATTAAAATTGCAAAAGAAGCTGATCCAAGTAATTTCAGTCTTTATTTTGCTGCAGGTATAATCTATCTTAATCAAAACAAATATGATCTTGCAATTGAGGAACTTACAAAGTCAATTGAACTTAAACCTGATCTTTACGATACTGAATACGGGCTTGGAGCAGCATATATAAATAAGGCAGCTGAAATGTTCAAGGCAGCTAATGATATTATGGATGTTAAAAAATACAGCGATGCTATTGATGTTGCCAATGCTGTTTATGCTAAAGCTCTTCCTTATATGGAAAAAGCAAATGAATTAAAACCAGATGATACATTTGCAATGGGCAGTCTGCAGGAGCTATATTACAGACTTAAAGCAAAAGATCCATCACTGGCACCAAAATACGAAGCAATAAAAGCTAAGCTTGATGCTCTTAAGAAAAAGTAAATCAAGTCAATGATAACCAGAAGAGGGATGTTTAATGCATCCCTTTTTTATTTTTACTCAACCTTTCATAATCGGGTAGGATATTATCAAGACAATATTTAAGGAATCAATATAAGAATATTCTATTTGACATAATATTAATTATAGGCTTTTTATAATAGTCCTTGAGCATTGGCAGCCTGTACTTTGCGTTTTTTCCCATCAGATGAGCCAGGCTTGCGCGGGGTCGGGAAACATAAATTAAACGCACAAATGTTTAATATGAATATTGGCAATGATTAACAACATTTTTATAAAAGGAAAAGAGGCTTGCCTTGCGGCAGCCTCTTTTGAGATTTTGATTCCTTTAATTTATTAGTGGTGGCCTCATTTAACAGGTGGCATTGTAACAGTAGCCTTTTGAAGAGCTACCTGAGTTCCTGCCAATAATCTACCGTTTATTGATGCGCCTGTCTCCAAAGTAATACCTGTCCAACCCAATATGTTCCCTTCAAAATGACTGCTCGTTCCTAAAGTAACGGCGCCGCCTACTACCCAGAAAATATTTTTGGCTAGTACGCCTTTCAAGATAACACTCGTTGCAGAACTAATATTAAGGGTTCCAGGAATCTGGAATATCCATACATCGTTCTTCCCGCCCTTAAGTGTAACATCCGTTGAAATAGTAACATTATTATCCCAGTGATACACGCCAGGTGCAAGCGTTAAGCCTCCAATCTCTCCTCTGCCCAAATTCAAGTGCTTCGCATCGGCATGATAAGCACGTCCGGCAGCATCAGTGTATGCAGTTCCAAAATCAAGTACGGCTGTGCCCAACTTGGTGGCGTCAGTCACCGCGCATAAAGGACCGGCAGCATCTACTTGGTATATTATTCCTGTCACTTCAGAACACGGTACCCCAATAGCTGCGCCGGTAATAGGACTTGCTCCAATATTCCCGGTAATAACAGAGGAAGGAACATCGGTGATTCCTGCTTGTGACAGAATCACAAAATCGCCCGCAACCCCAAGATTTACCGCTCCTTTTACCAACGGCTGTGGCTTAAGAGCCGGCTGTGGCTTAGGAACAGCTGACATTGTTCCTGAAGGCATCCCGGGAAATAAATTGGGATCCGTTGTAACTTTATTACAACCACCAATTAATACAACCGATGCTACAGCAAGGGTTGTTAACAATTTGTTTGTTCTCATTTTTTTTGATTTTTAATTGTGAATAACTTTTTTATAGACCGAAGTTAAATCCGTTAATCCCTGAAAGCGTTACACAATTATAGAAAAGAGTTATATCATTCACATAATTGACGGATGGTATTATTTCTATTGTGCATGGTGGAATATTGATGTCGGACTGCCAAAATATAGAGACAGAGACCGGAAATTTTTTCTATTCGCTCGTAAAATTTATACAGAAACAAATATAAAGAAGGCTATATTGCTTTATAGATTATAAAAAAAAGAGCGCTGCTTAATAAGTAACGCTCTTTTTTTATCATGCAAATGTTTACTGTTTCACAATGGAATTACCTGCCAGAGTAACTCCAGCCGTTCTTGCTAATGCTCTTACGTCAAGTGTTGCGGGTATCCAGTGTGTTAGATGCACCAACAAGGGCGAAAACGCAAAAAAAAGCCGGAAGCAATTGTTCCGGCTTATATAAAATTTAAATGCAGAGATTATTTCGGACAAACCTCTTGTCCGTTTACATAGACCACTTGTCCGTCTACAGAGATCGAGACGTTAGAAAACACAACATTCGTAATCGCTCCTGTCCAGTTGTCATTCGGACATTCTCCCGGAGTTGGCAAAGGTGTGGTGAGCGTAAAGTTTACTCTGCCATTCTTACCAGACCTGAATTCTCCTGTAGCAGAAACAGTTTCCGTTTTTATTTGTCCCGGAGCAACATTGCCACCCGCATTCGTGCAGGTCGTTGTGATGGTTGCAGTAGCGCTCAACGAAATAACAATAAGCTGGTTATTGCCAAGTCCGGCAATGGAACCTGTAGCTGTCAGGGTAAAACCGTTGTCAGTAATTGTTGGTCCTGATACAAAGTGAGGATTTTGCGCCATGACAGAACCTGCACCCATGATTGCTGCGAAAAAACAGCTTAGAATTAGTTTTTTCATTTTACTTTATTTTAATTTTACATTGTGAAAAAATTTTCACGGAACAAAGGTGAGCCCTTTAATTCCGGAAAGTGTTATACTATTACAGAAAAGTGTTGCATTATTCACACATTTTCTTTCTCGCGATATTCTAAAACTTATTAATTTGCTGTCTCCTCCCCTCTCAAAATCTTAGTGAGCATCGACCAAGTCTGAAAGACTCAAATCCTTCTTCAAACCTTTCACGCTCCTCTGTTCCTTTCTTTCCATATTGCTCATCCAGATGGTCTGCAAATGAAGTAAGATTTCTATTCACTTTCTTTTTCATCGACTTAGTTATTTGATTTTTAAATTAAGTCCTCATTCTAATTAAGCCAGGCTTTAAGCTTTAAAATTGCAGGATTCTTTTCTTCAATCAGGTCATCAATCAATTTCCCGTTTTTAATCTCTTTATTTTCTTCGTTTCTGGTAAATAGTTGTCTTTTGAGACGATTTTTTCTCCAGTTTTTAATTCTAATGCTTTTCTTGCGTCACCAGCAATTGTTCCACCTTGTTTAGCAACAGTTTTATTCTGTACAAAACCTTTGGGATTTTTTGTTTTCACAATAGCAGTTGTAGAAGCTTCTGGTTTTCCATTCTTCAGTTAATTCTTCACGAATGGCAATGCCTCGCATCAGCCGTCGCCACCCAAAGGGTAGGTACAATTTGTACCCACCCTTTGGCAAGTTCAACGTCACGCTGACGCATACGTTTAATATACTGCTTTGGGTCCTTGCTATCAGTTAAAACCAAAACAACATCTTCTACAACGAAATACCATTTTTGGTCTGGTTCGTTCCAAACTGTCCGTATTTGCTTGCTTTCAAAAAGTTTAATATTGCTCATGAAAATTTGAATTTTATAGCTTACAAAAGTATTATATGTTTTTCTTTCCTGAAAGTAAAAATTTGAGAATTAAATATTCTGCTAAGGCATATCTAAGAATCGCGATACCTGTGGCGCAATTTTTGCCAGTCCCGGCGAAAGATAAAATTGTCCCGGAGGCAGGAATTGTCCAGAGCCGGTTTTACGAAAGCTGAAAACGGACGATAATTTTTTTGTCATGATGAAATTGTCGAGGTGGCGTGCAAAAATTGTGACAAGCTTATTGCACAACACCCGCTTCTTAGGTGGTCGTAGCAAATTACTATTTTGTATGAAAGAATTTATAAAGTTTTCTTTCTAATTTTTTCGTATTCCTCCTGGAATAGCTTAGTGTCTATTTTGTCTGCTTTCCCTAATTCAATTGCTTTTCTCTGCATACTCTCAGCTTCATCGAAGAGCTTTAAACTATACAATAAATGAGCGTAAGTATCATAAAAAGCTGGTTTTTCGCTTAATTCAAGAGCTCGTCTACTCCACAGCATTGCTTTAAAAAGATAATCGTTTTTGTTGGTAGCCATCTGATAAAAAGTCCATGCTGCATTATTCAACTCAGTGGCATAACTGTCTTTTGTATAAGAAAAGCTGAATGATCGCCTTGAGGTTGTATCGTTAATGGTCGTTCTGGAAATCTCCCTTGCGTTTTTATTAGCTGTTATATAGTTTAATGAATCTCTTTTTCTTACAGAGTCTACAGTGAGACGCATATAATATTGTTCATAAAAACCAGATGCTTGCTGTAAATATTTTGTTGTGTCTTTTACCCCTTTGTAATATGTCATAATTTTTAAACTCCAATTTTTTTGACCTTCAATAGGATTACTTGCCCAAGTACTTCGAGTAAAATTTGCTGCTGCCATCGCCCTTGAAAAACTTTTATTGGCAGTAGCACTATTCATCGTATTTGTTATTGTGGCATTATTCATGGCAACTCGATCAGCTAGTGGTTCTGTTTTAAAAATGCTATCTACCAATTGTTTATTTAAACTGGCTAATTTGTAAGCATTTCCATCTGCCGTTGGACCAGCCTTTAAAATAAATAATACCTCACCATAGTTATAAAGATCCGATACTTTTAATCCAAATACATATTTTTCTATGAGCACCGCATTATTAGTTATTCCTGCCTTTTCTCTTCTTAGAATATAATCTTTTAAAAAAACTGTGCTATTCTCGCCGGCAGCATAACTACTATCATATTCAACTAGTGACTTTTCTTTTGTTGCAGAAATAGCTTTCTCTGCTATATCCAATAATGGCTGAGGCATTGATAAAAAGGCAATATCGGTAAACATAAATCCACCTTTTGCGTCTAAAAAAATAAATGAAGGAAACCGAAATATTTTATATTCTTTGATAATCTTCCCGGAAGCTGAAGTATCAGACCTGTCTGCTTTGTAATTAATAAAGCTACTATTATATTTCTCAATAACTTTTTCATCATTAAGACCATTCAGAAAATTTGGGGAGTAAACAGGTGGCTCAATAGTTATTAATATTGCGAGCGGCCTTTTTTGTTGTATTGCCAAGCTTTTAGCTTTTTCGAAAGATGTTTCGTAGTTAATCTTTTGAGCCTGAATGGGCCCTAAACAGAAAATCACAATGAATAAAATACAAAGAGATATTTTCATACTGCAGAATTTAAGTAAATATATAATTTTTTACAGTTTTTGTCAAATGATTCTTTATGGCTGTTAGGTGGCGTAGCAATTAAAAGTCCCGGCAGATGAGCAGGATAAGAGGCTTGCCATTAGTCACGATAGTTTGATTTAGAGTCAGGATGGCAAGCCGGTTTGTCATGTAAAAATTATCAGATGGCTGAGTCCCGGTAGATGGACGAAAGTTTAGTGTCATGATAAATTCTCTAATGTAGACTGTCTCTGGTTTTGCGAGATATGCCACCTAACTTATTTTTATAGTTAAAATCATCTTTATTGCATACAATTCATTCATAGCATTTCAACTCCCCTCCACAATCCGAATCTCTTCTTCAGTCAAGTCATACAACTCATATAACAACATGTCAATCTCCGATTCCAACAAACTCGTATCTGAAGCAATATTATTGTGTTTTATCTCAGAGATCTCATCTATTTTTTCTTCAATCGTTTTTGATTCAAGACAATTAGGTAAAGGAAGTTGTTCTATATACTTTGGCTTAATATTATAGTCGATAAAACAATTTGAAAAATACCAATTAATTAGATTGGAGTTTAATATTCCTAATAACAGCTTCAGCGAATATTTTTTTTCAGAGACTATGAAGGAGAAGTTATTCAAGGGATAGAATTCACCGTTTTTGTCCAATGCACAAACTAACCTCAATGGCATACTTATTTTTCTGATATATTGAATCAGAATCTTTGGTTGCTCATAATTAATATTATTTAGCCCTGCTAATTCTTTCACAACATTCAAATAATCTCCTTTCCATTTTATAACATATTTGCTTATGTTATTAGCAGAAGAAATACACCTTTTCCAATTTCCATTTATTTCAGGCTGTACTTTAATAAATCGCTTATTATCACCTGTTTTTATGCCATAGACTACTTTATAATTACTTTTTAATTTAGTTAATGCAGACAGTTTTTCTAATAGTAATTCTTTGTTATTGTCAGTAATCAATCTAAATGTTTGATTTTCTCGTCCTTCAAATTTTGATTGTGCTATAAAATTTGAATTAAAATCTGAAAAATTTATTAAGTCATATGTCTTTTTAGTATTTTTTGACTTGTAGAGTAAGATATCATTTTGATTATCCCTATCATTTTTGATGACAAAAATTGCAGGTACTACATCTGGAGCATCTGCAAATACTAGTTTTTCCAACTCAATTAGTATTAATATTTTACCTTTTAAAAATATGTTTTTACGAACATTAGAAAATTTATCTAAGTAATAAATTGTGTTGGTTGTTATAAAAGAAAAAAGACCATGTGCTCTTAAAATATTTGTTAATCCGAGTTCGATGAAGTAACAATATATCTCAATTTCGCCAGATGTTTTAATAAATCTGCCAGAATAATATTTCTTTTCCGACTCACTCAAATTCAAACCATAAGGCGGATTCCCAATTACCACATCAAACCCCACAAAATCACCATCATTATTCAAAACTTCCGGAAACTCAAACCGCCATTCAAAAGCATTCTCGTAAATCTTATTGCTCTTAATTTCTTTTATTTCAATATCATACCTGATAATTTCATCGGTTAGTTTTTTAACTTTTTTGCTCCACTCCTCTTTCTGGGCTTTCGTCAGCTCAAAGAGACTTGTCTGGCTGGTAAGATTTAAAAGTTCTCCGTTGAGCTTATTGAGTTTCAGGTACCGTTTATCACTCTTCGATACTTCGGTTTCAAAATCATTTTTTATTTTGCTGATCAGCTGTTCAAACGAACGCTTCTCTTCCTTTGATTGAGCATTCCGGTAGCTCATCACAGCTTCCCTGTAATTATCAACATTCCATTTACTTGATTTCAGGGCGCTTTTAATGTCGGCATCAAGAGGATATCTGCTGATCAGGGAATTGCCACACTTTATGTTAATATCGATATTTGGAAGGGTTTCAAGCTCAGATTTCGATGTTCCGGGTTTGTAATAGGCATTCTTTAACAATTCGATCCAGAGTCTTAACCGGCATATTTTTACTGAGTTAGGATTTATGTCAACTCCGAAAAGGCAGTTTTCAATGATCTTTTGCTTTTCCTGGAATAAGGCTTCCTGCACTCGCTGACTCTCCTTGCTTTTCGGGTTATATTCAAATAGTTTGGATTGTTCGTCGGTTATAATAAGTTCATCATTAATTACTTCAATCGTGTACTCTTTGAGTTTCTTTCCTTCCCGGTCGGTTAATATTTTAAGCTCTGATTTAATTGCAATAATCTCATTCAATGCGGAAACCAGAAAATGACCTGATCCTACAGCCGGATCGCAAATTCTCAGGCTGTTAACTATCCTGTTCGCTTCTTTTATATCCTCAATCTTATTATAAACATCACCTATTGTCTCACACTTCCAGCCCTTTGTCTCGTTAAACTTTTGCACAACTGCTCTCCTGATTGTCTCATGGCACATGTACATTGTAATGAATCCGGGGGTAAAGAAAGATCCATCTTTGTACCCGTTGATCTTTTCGAAGATTAATCCAAGTACAGAGGCATTTATAAGCGTTTTGTTCTCTTCCTGAATATCTTCGGAACCTTCACTAGAGAAATCATAGGAATCAAGAAAATCAAAAAGGTATTTAAGAGGATCAGTTTCTCCGGTGAGCTTTTTACCGGTTTTATCTTTTAGTACAGTTCCGGCCAGAACCGGCAGTTTAAAATGATCATCCAGATTACTTATCCTGATTGTCTTGTGTTCCAGATCGCCTGGTTCAAACAATGAGCTATTCAGATAAGGTACAGACCCGAATTTTTGTTTTATTAACTCACCCCGCTCACTTTCTTTTACAGCAAGTACCTGAAAGAATAGCTTGTTAAGTTCATCATAGTCATGAATTCTTTCAATATTCAGAAACCTGAATGATTTATCTCCATTGTTATATTTTACAAGTTGTCCTTCAAGCAATTTCAGAAACAGAATCCGGTTTATCCAGGTAATTGCAAGTTCCAGAGCAATATTAAAAAGCTGATCATCCTGCTTATCACCATAATCTGATAATTTTGAAACCTGGGATAGACAATCTTCAGATTTTATGATAGTTATTGAGTTCTCGATTAAAGAACCCGGATTTCTTTTTTTCTCAATCTTTCTTCCAATGACCTTTTTGCTGCCTTCTTTTGTTTCTTCAAGCCCTATGATATGGAGAAGCTCATTATAAAAAGCTTTATCCAGATTATTGCTGTCATTCGCAAATGGAAGCTTTAAGAGATGTTCCGGCGAGAATATTTTGTAAAGTGCAATAAGCTTAGTATCGTCTTCCCTGTCAGCATTCTTTATAATTGTTTCGAAATCTCTTATATCAAAGTGAGTTACAGAAATTTCTGATTCCAGACTGCTCACAAAAGGTTCGGCAATATTCTTGTAAAAAAAATCTGTATTTATCCCCGCGAGCCGGCCTTCCTCAAAATCTGTGAATTGCTTTACAAAGGCTTTATCGTTAGCAAAGAGTCTTTCAAAATCACTGGCATTGAATATAAACCATTCAAATATGTTTGTAATAACCAGATGCTTAACCTCAATATTCTTATCACTTACTCTCTCGCGTAGATAGTAAAGGATCAGTTCATGAAATGCTTTGGTATTAATATTTGTTTCTGTTGGCATTTCCGGTTTATTTCCCGGTTTTTTTACTTCAAACAATACCCCAACAGATGATTTTGAGTCTTTCCCGTTATGAACGACAAGATCGGACCGGCCCTTTGTATTTATGTAATTACCAGGCGAGTAATATGTATTTTTCAGAAATTCGGAGATGATATTTTTATGGAACTCTTCGGACTCTGATTCTTTGATCTGATCGAAGAGATTTATAATGTTCTTTTTGAAAGTCTCAATTTGTGTCCGGTTTGGTTTGACTTTCAGGTACGCTTTATTAATTGAATTTCTTAAGTTTAGAAGGTTGATCTCCATTTATTAGTCAGGGTTAAAGTCTTAAAGTTACAGAATTTTTCTTTAAAAAATATCTGATGACCAGATATATAACCGAAAGTACAACAAGGAAAATGCACATCGCTGTAAGTTCACCCGAAGAAAGATTCGACAATAACCAGATAATAACTAAGACACTTATTGCAGGAATAACAATTCCTCCCGGAATTTTGTAAGTAGCCTTTCCTCCGTTCTTTTTTATTCTAAACCAGATCACTGCCAGTACCACTCCAAGATAAATAAGCAGATATGAAGCGCTTGAAAGAATTGCAAGCTGCTTAAATTCTCCGGTTACAGAGAATATGAATCCAATAACCGCATAAACAACAATAGATATATGAGGTGTACTGAACTTCGGATGAATATTTGCAAGTGAATGAGGCAGAAGAACTCTATCTCTGGCAGCTGCAAACAGCACTCTGGGCATATTTAAGATCATTCCGCTTATATTACCAAACATCGAGAATGCAGCTCCAACCAGTACAACAGTTGCTCCTATAGTTCCAAACATACGCTTGCCGACTTCAACCAGAGGTGCATTCCTGAAGTCAGTTATTGAATTCCCAAGAATTCCCTGGACTGTAACCTGTATAAGAACGTACAGAACAACAACAATAAGTATACTTAACATTATCCCTTTTGGAATTGTCTTCCCCGGATTCTTTATTTCACCGCTTACATTCAGTGCAGTCTCAGCGCCGACAAATGCAAAAAGCAGTATAAGAGAGATCTCTCCGATATCTTTGGAAGAATTGCCTGTAGTAAGAGAAATTTCTGAGGGAGTTAGAAAAAACCAGCCTAAGAATGCGATCATCAATAAGGGTACGAGCTTAGCTATTGTATTGAATTTGACTATAGTTATAGCATTTTTAACCCCCCTGATGTTGACATATGCAAGTCCTCCGAACATTAAAGCGAAAAAAACAAAACGAACCCATTGAAGCTTAAATTCGGGTATAAAGTATGCAATAGTATCTGCCAGACCATTGGCTACAGCCGCATTGGCCATAATAGCTGCTCCAAAAATAAAAATATTGGTGGTCAGAAACCCTGCGAACTTTCCGAAAGCAGTTTCAATATATGAATAGGCTCCACCAGTTCTGGTAATCATTGTACCGACCTCCGCAAAACAAAGCATTATGAAGATCATCAGTATTCCGCATATCAGATATGCCCATATACTGCCGGTCCCAAGCTTTTCCGCAACAATAACAGGAAGAATGAAAATTCCTGCCCCTATAATTATATTGATTGAATTTGAAACTAATCCCCACAGACCAATTTCCCTCTTTAACCCTTCATTCTCATTCATATTTTTGCTCGGTAACCTAAAGCAGCATAACCTACCCAATGGCAATCCGTTGCAATTGCTGTTCGGCCCATAATTAAATCGTCAACAGGAATATGTGGACTGGTTATACTGGTTGAATATCCCACCAGTTCACCATTAAATGGTTTTGCATCATTAAGATAATAAGCGGTATAGAGAGCTACAGGCAAACTATATCTTCCGCACCAGGTCCATTTATATTCACGAAAATTATCGGATTTTAAAGTGTACTTACTAAACAATTTTATTTTTTCAGGAGTTACGATGCCCTTAAAACAACTATCGATTATCACCGATTCATGCAATCTGGCTTTAATATTTCCTTTTTCATCACAACCAAAATAAGCTCTGTCGATCCCGCCCCAATCTTCATTACCATAATGCACAGCATCAGTGGTTGCTACAATTGCAAAATCCGTTCCCCACTCCCACTTATGCTTTTCTGCAACAGAACGAATGGCATCAGCAAGTGCTTTTCCACATTTCTGCATCCTATCAGGGCTCATGGCCGGTACAAGTATCGGAACTATCGTTATGTTTTTGTTAAAATACTGTAAAAACGGAATCATTGCTTCAACAGAGTGTTCTACTTTTTGCATTGTATCATTGACAACAGCAAATTTCCCGGCCAGAAGGCTTAATAATTCTTCTCTAATTGGTGAAACAGGTACATTTTTCCAGGGACCTTTCCAAAAATTATAACTATCAAATACCAATGAATCTTCAATCCCCAGCTGAGCAGCCTTATGAGCTACCCCAATCAAAATAAGGTTTGGAGCTTTTATGTGTTGAAGCAATTCAGGATATAAATTGCCAACATAAGTATAATCATCGTGAGGACAGATAGCCATTCTAAATGTTTGTTCGTCTGACTTTTTCCATCCTGAACGGGATATTCGTGACATCAGGCTGTCCATTTGCCAGGAATACTGTGCAAAACCAATGGTGTCCTTAAGTGGTCTGATATTAGTAGTTTCAATTTTGGAAGTACCTTCTGATTTACAGGATAACAAATTGATTATCACTATAAACATCGAAATATGCAATATAGTTATGACCTTTGTAAACTTAAAAACCCGAAGAACATTTTGGAAAGTTTCTATCTCTTTTTTTGTACACATCTTTATTTTGTGACCTAAAGCAAATTTACAATAATTACCGACAATCCCAGATGGTTCTATCACAAGATTGAATCTGTTTTCACATTCTATCACTTATCATAAAAATGTTAAAATAGTATAATTGTTTCAACTATATTATTTTACAGGTCTAAATTTTCATAAATTTATAGCTTAAACTATTAACCTTATACAAAGAACCTGACATTTAAATGATTAATAATTACTAACCCTAAAAATCTATGAAAAACAAAAAATCGTTCTTTTTACTCTCATTACTCGGATATTTTTTGCTATTACATTCCGGTTGTAAACAGGAGGCAGGTAGCTATACCAGGGGTATAGGTATTTACCCTGGGAATCCAACTGAGGATTTTTCACCCAAACTTGTTGCTGACACCGGGAATTACCGCAACATTGCCAGGCTTAGACCTGCTTTCCATTCATCAAGTTATGATTATAACCTGACTGCACAATTAACTACAGATGGTATTATTATTAAAGACTCACCAGAATATATAGCTGTCTCAACTAACCTGGGGGCACTAAAAAAGAATGAACGGGAATGGCTTTTCGATGGTAAACCTGATTCAAAGTACAGAATGACTGGAAACGATGTATATCTTCAGCTTGAGATGAGCCCGAATGCTCCTGAAATTACTAAATTGACCCTTGCCGGAAGTGTCGCTTCAGATGCGACTAAAGCTAAGAGATGGCAATTTGTTTGCTATGGTTCCAATGATGGAACATCCTGGGCAGAACTTGGCAAAGTAAAAGGAACAGGATTACCCGGAAAGGAAAGGGTTTTCAATTTTGGCGGAATGAGGCCACAGGTACCAGGCGCTGCCGGAGCTAGACCATTTGGAGGCCGCAATGCCAATCCTGAACGGATGATAAACCAAACATTTACCTTCAATAAACCAGTTGCATATCATTTCTATAAGATAAGTTTATCAGCTCCTTGTGCAACAAACTGGACTTTTAGTGACTGGGATTTCTATAGCAGCGAAAAGAAATTAATTATGACACCGTCTCTCGATTTTAAAAGTGTATGGATGAGCGCCGGAACAGGAGAAGAATGGGTTTACGTTGATCTCGGAGTTTCAAGTACTTTTGACCATATTAAATTGCATTGGATTAACAAAGCAATTAAAGGGGCAATTCAGGTATCAGAGGATGCTAAAAACTGGTCCAATCTGGTTACGCTTCCAGGTACCGGAGATTTGATCGATGATATTAATCTTACCAAAAAAGCTACAGGTCGTTTTGTTAAAGTTCTGATGACTCAGGCGGCCAACGATAAAAAATATGCTTTAAGCGAATTGGAAGTATTTGGAAAAGGAGGAATGGTAGCCAAAGCAAAAACCAGTCCTGAAATTTCAAACAACAGGATGACTTTAAGTGGTGGAAACTGGAAAATTCAAAGATCTTCCGAAGTTCCTGCAACAGGTGAAATTATTTCCAAACCTGGTTTTAATGTTGAGAATTGGATTATTGCAACTGTTCCGGGTACTGCACTTGTAAGTTATTGGAATATTGGGGCTTTACCAGATCCAAACTTTGGTGACAACCAATTGCAAATTTCCGAATCATTCTTTTGTTCCGATTTCTGGTATCAGAATGAATTTGATGTTCCGGCAACTTTTAAAGGAGAACGGATGTTTTTAAATTTTGACGGTATTAACTGGAAAGCTGACATTTTTGTAAACGGGAAAAAAGCAGGCAGGATTGAAGGAGCCTTTATCCGTGGTAAATTTGATGTGACTGATCTTATCATTCCTGGCCAGAAAAATGCAATCGCAGTATTAATTGTAAAAAATGATAATATTGGCGCAATTAAAGAAAAAACAGCAATAAGCACTGACCAGAATGGGGGAATTCTGGGAGCAGATAACCCCACTTTTCATGCTGTAATTGGCTGGGACTGGATTCCTACCGTCCGTGGAAGGAATATTGGAATATGGAATGATGTATTTTTAAATGTTACCGGTGCAGTTACCATTGAAGATCCTTTTGTAACAACAGATCTGGCATTACCTGATACAACAGCTGCTGATCTGAACTTTGAGGTTACACTTCAGAACCATAAAGCAGAAGCAGTTAGCGGAACTTTGTCAGGGAAATACGGTAATATTAAATTTGAACAAAAAGTATCTCTCAATCCGTCTGAGTCAAAAGTGGTTAAACTGAACTCTACTACAAATCCTACACTGCATTTTAAAAACCCAAAACTTTGGTGGCCGAAAGGTTACGGAGCTCAAAACCTGTATGATGTTGAGTTGAGTTTCAAAACTGCAACCGGAGTTTCAGATAAAAAGGAGTTTAAATCGGGTGTCCGCGAAATGGCTTTTGATGAAACAAACCAGATCCTGAACATTTATATTAATGGAAGACGATTTATTGGTCGCGGTGGAAACTGGGGCTTTCCTGAATCAAACCTTAATTACAGAGGCAGGGAATACGATGCTGCTGTAGCTTATCACGCAGACATGAATTTTACAATGATACGGAACTGGGTCGGACAAACCGGTGACGTTGAATTTTTTGAAGCCTGCGATCGCTATGGAGTTATGGTTTGGGAGGATTTCTGGCTTGCTAATCCTGTAGATGGCCCAAATCCAAATGACCCGGCGATGTTTATGAAAAATGCAAAAGATTTTGTTAAACTGATACGAAATCATCCTTCAATTGCTCTTTATGTAGGAAGAAATGAAGGCAGTCCGCCTAAAGTTATTGATTCTGCAATACGGGTTATGCTTCCTGAAATTCATCCAGGATTACATTACATATCATCTTCATCCCAGGGTGTTGTAAGCGGTGGTGGACCATACAGAGCTCTACCTGTAAGAGACTACTTTACAGCGCGTGGCGGTAATAAATTTCATAGCGAAAGAGGAATGCCTAATGTCATGACATACGAAAGCTTGAAACAAACACTTCCCGAATCAGCCTTATGGCCTCATAATAGTATGTGGGGGATGCATGATTTTACTCTTGAAGGAGCTCAAAGAGGCGCCTCATTTATCGAGATGGTAGAAAAAGGGTTCGGTCCCGTTGATAATGCAAAGAAATTTACTGAACTGGCTCAATGGATAAACTACAACGGATACAGAGCTATGTTTGAAGGACGCAGTCAGTTCCGTCAGGGCCTTTTACTTTGGATGAGTCATCCTTCCTGGCCGTCAATGGTATGGCAAACATACGACTATTATTTAGAACCTACTGCTGCTTACTTTGCATGCAAAAAAGCATCAGAACCTATTCATGTCCAATGGAACGTTTTAGATGATAATGTTGAAGTTGTTAACAGTAATGCCAAAGACAAAGTCGCCTTAACAGTTTCGGCTCAACTTATAAATATGGATGGTTCAGTGCAATGGAATAAAGAAGCTGTTATCGACTGCAAAGAAGATTCAACTGCGAAGTGTTTTAAACTTGAATTCCCAACTAATATGTCTTCTGTCAATTTTATCAAACTGACATTAAAAAAAGGGAATAAAACTATTTCTGAAAATTTCTACTGGCGCGGTCTTGAAGACGGAAATTATCAAGCACTTAACAGCTTACCGGTTATAGAGCTTAAGAATAATACAAGTATTGGAAAATCAGGTAAAAACTGGGAGCTGAAAACTACATTGAATAATACTTCTAAGAGCCCTGTTCTGATGATTCGTTTGAAAGTCGTTGGTAAAAACAGTGGCGAACGCATTCTTCCGGTGTTTTACAGCGATAACTATGTTGCCCTTATGCCTGGCGAAAAGAAAGTCATAACCATGTTACTTAAGGATGAAGATACACGTGGCGAAAAACCAGCCGTGGTAATTTCAGGATTTAATGTTTCAGTAAAATAAAGCAGTAAAAGTTAATTAGACTTTAATCCGGTGGTCATGAAATAAAACTCATGTCTACCGGTTTTTTTGCTGATAATTATTTTTACGTAACCGGCGAAATAGATTCAGAAGTAACTTTTGACAATTTTAATTGTTACATATGTTATGGTGCAAACTTAAAATTAACTTAAATCATCTTGCTAAATGACAACTATAAAGAAATCAACCCTGGATTTTCTGGATTCTCTTAAAGATAATAATAACCGCGACTGGTTTATTAAGAACAGACCAGCGTATATTGATGCCAAAGACAATTTTGAGTCTTTTGTGCAGGATATAATTAATAATATTGTTGATTTTGAGCCCATTCTGAAAGGGCTTGAAGTGAAGAGCTGCGTTTACAGGATTAACAGGGATATCCGCTTTTCGAATGATAAATCACCTTATAAATCTCATCTTGGGGCATTTATAGTCAGAGGAGGTAAAAAAAATGGAGACAAATTTGCGGGATATTATGTTCACATTGAGCCTGCGAAAAGTATAATAGCTGGCGGTGCTTACATGCCTCCGGCTCCATGGCTATCTGCAATAAGGGAGAAGATTGATGAAGAGCCTGATGAATTTGTTAAGATCATTAACTCTAAAGATTTCGTTAAATATTTTGGGAAAATAGAAGGAGAAAAACTCAAGAAAGCACCAAAAGGTTATCCCTCAGATCATCCTAATATTGAACTATTAAAATTCAAGAGTTATCTTATTGTAAATGAGGTTAATGATGGATTTGTATTAAGTCAGAATTATTTTGACCATGTTCTGAAAGTTCTAAAAGCAATGAAACCTTTTAATGATTTCCTTAATGAATATTAGTAAGGAATTTGAATTCTTTTAAATAATCCAATTTGAAAATCAAATAATTAAAACACTTTCCCAAGGTTTTGTAATATCCACTTTACTGAAGCCCTGTTATTATAGTCAGGGTCAAACTGAACAGCAACGATAATTCCTTCTTTATTAATTATGTATGTAGCGGGTACCGGAAGCCTGGCAGCCTCCCTCCCATTGTTTTGAGCTATATCTGTGGAAAGAGAAGATAAAATTTTATCCTGATATTCTTTTGTTGCTGTGAACATAACATCATAGTCCTTCATTATTTTCTCCTGACAATCATAAATAACTGTAAATGTGATATTGTGTACTTTTACAGTCTGTTCCACGTTTTCAATTGATTCCGGAGTAATGGCAATAAAGTTAACGCCCTGATTTGTAATAAAATGAAGAGAATCCTGATAACTATTTAAATATCGACTGCATACCGGACACCATTTACCTCTGTAAAAGAAAAGTACAACAGGACCTTTTTCAAGAAGGTTTTTCATCGTCACCTGCTTTCCCTTCTGATCATAACCTGTAAAATCGGGTGCTTTATCTCCAACTTTTAATCCCTGCGGAATGTGACTATTCTTTGTCTCAATGCCAAATCCGGAATAATTAATTTTCTGACCGTTTCCGGTTAAAGTAATTATTAATAAAATGGCAAAAAACAAAAGGTATTTCTTTTCCATTTATGCAAATTTATATCCTGGCATTTTTCTCATCCTGAGGTTTAATGGAGTGATTTCAAGATACTCATCATCCTTTATCTGCTCCATTGCTTCTTCCAGAGAAAATTTAAGTTTGGGTGCTATCCTCAGACTGTCATCCGACCCTGAAGCTCTCATATTTGTAAGTTTTTTACCTTTTACAATATTTACTTCTATATCACCAAGGCGGGTACTTTCTCCAATAACCTGGCCTCTGTAAACCTGTTCTCCCGGATCAATATAAAACCGGCCCCTGTCCTGGAGGCGGTCAATTGCATGACCAGTTGCCATACCCAAATCAAGAGAAATCAGCGAGCCATTTTGTTTTGGCATAAGATCATCACCCTTATATTTATCGTAAGCTCTGAACCTGTGATGCATTACAGCCTCTCCTGCAGTTGCAGTAAGCATACTATTCCTTAATCCAATAATACCTCTTGAGGGAATATCAAATTCAAGATGTGTAAGATCGCCCTTTGGTTCAATGATGATCATCTCCCCTTTTCTCTGAGTAACAAGTTCAATGGCTTTTCCGGAAACTTCCGGAGGCAAATCAATTGATAAAGTCTCGTAAGGTTCAGATTTTACACCATCAATATCTTTCAGAATAACTTTTGGTTTACCTACCTGAAATTCATAACCCTCACGGCGCATCGTTTCAATAAGTATCGAAAGATGCAGGATACCACGTCCAAAAACATTAAATGTATCTTCTGATTTTGTATCTTCAACTTTAAGAGCAAGGTTTTTCTCTATCTCCCTCATCAGCCTTGTCCGAAGGTGACGTGAGGTGACAAACTTTCCTTCTTTACCGAACAAAGGCGAGTTATTAATTGTAAACACCATACTCATTGTCGGTTCATCAACTTCGATTCTTTGAAGAGCTTCAGGAGCAAGCAGATCAGCAAGAGTATCCCCAATCTCGAAATCTTCCAGACCAATTACTGCGCACAAATCACCGCATCTTACACTTTCGGTCTTGATTCTTCCTAGTCCCTCAAAAACATAAAGCTCTTTTACTCTTACTTTCTTGACTTTGCCATCCCTTTTGCATAAAGTGTAGTCAACACCTGTAGTAATATCTCCCCGGAAAACCCTGCCAATGGCAATTCTTCCGACATAACTTGAAAAATCGAGCGAAGCAACCTGCATCTGAGCTGTTCCTTCAACATAAGGTGGTTCCGGTATTTCCTTTAATATTGTATCAAGAAGATACCTTATATTCGTTTCAGGTTTTTTCCAATCACCACTCATCCATCCATATTTTGAGGATCCGAAAACTGTTTCAAAATTCAGCTGGTCATCTGAAGCATCGAGGTTAAACATCAGTTCATATACATCCTGCTGAACCTCATCGGGCCGGCAATTATCTTTATCAACCTTATTTACAACTACAATCGGTTTTAATCCGAGGGCAATTGCTTTCCCAAGGACGAATCTTGTCTGAGGCATTGGACCTTCCAAAGCATCAACAAGTAACAAAACACCATCGGCCATCTTGAGAACTCTCTCTACTTCACCTCCAAAATCAGCATGACCTGGTGTATCAATAATGTTAATTTTAACACCTTTATAGTTAGCAGAAACGTTTTTTGAAAGGATTGTTATTCCTCTTTCCCGCTCAAGATCGTTACTGTCAAGAATAAGATCGCCCGCCTCCTTTCTCTGATCAAGCACCTGACATTCCTGTATAATCCGGTCAACCAGAGTGGTTTTCCCATGATCAACGTGTGCTATAATCGCAATATTTCTTATCAACTGCATACAAATTAATTAGTTTGCAAAAGTAATATTGTTGAGCGGATAAATGATAAAAACCATAAAAAATAATTTATGATAAAAAATTCATATATTTCGAAATAAATTTAAAAAGACGATTTATGAAAAAAATGATCATCACTCTCGTTTTCAGTTTATTTGCTGTGTCTGGAATTTTTGGTCAGCAAAATGTTAAGCTTGCCGTCGGGGTAAAGGCTCCGGAATGGATGTTTACTGATGCTGATAAGAAAGAATATACAATGAATTCATGGGCTGGAAAGGTTATTCAGGTTAATTATGTTGATCCTGATGAATCTGAATTAAATGAGCCATTCAATGAAGCCGTCAATAAAGCAGTTGATGTTGACAAACGGATCAGCAGGGATTATTTTAAAGGATTTGGCATTGTTGACTGCAAGTCGACATGGAAACCTAATAGTCTTATTCGTATTATTGCCGGTAACAAAGCAAAAAAATTCGGAACTACAATTTTATTCGATTACGATGGTACACTCCAGAATCTATGGGGATTTCCTAAAGATAATTACAGTATAGCAATTCTTGATAAAAACAGGGTTTGCAGAGCTTTATACTTTGGTAAAATCCCCGCATCTGATAACGAAAAAGTCATTCAGCTGATTCTTGCATTAACCAAAGAATAAAAATTTTACTGGTTTAAGTTCTTCATAAAGATCTTTTTAAATCCTACTATGATAATCCCTAATCTTCTGATTATTGCAGGCACCGGGACAAAATCGGGGAAAACCTCTCTTGCCTGCAAGATAATTGAGCAATTTAAAAGTCTTAATATCTATTCCATAAAGATTACCCCTCATTTTCATGAGACAACAACCGGACTTATTTCGATATCGGAAAAAGAAGGATATTCAATTTATGAAGAGACAAACAGGGAAACATCCAAGGACACCTCGAGAATGCTTAATGCCGGTGCGTATAAAGTTTACTTTGCCAAGGTATGGGATGATCAGCTGTTAACTGCTTTTAATGAAATAATGAAATACATACCATCAGATGTTCCTGTAATTTGCGAATCGCCTGCTTTAAGAAACTTTATTGAACCCGGGATCTTTCTGATAATGACTTCAAAAACAATCAATAAACATAAAAATATTAAGCACTTACAGGCATTACCTCATTTAATGTTTGAACTGGAGGAACTGGAAAATACCGATTCAATTCCAATAGGGTTTGAAGATGGTAGATGGTACAATGCATTAATGTAGGGAACGGTCGCGACCGTTCCCTACATTGTCGCGACCGATCCCTACATTAATTTCTTCTATTTCTCCTCGTTTATATCCGAAATATCGTTTCCCAGCTTGGCTTTTATCCTTTCAAGATCATGTTTCATTACTTCCACAGCTTTAAATAATTGTTTCTCAGGTAACACAGGGTCAGGAAGTTCACTGCTTATATAATTAACAAATTTCCATATCTCTTTAACTTCATTTACATGTATCTCGTATGGTTCATATATAGGATTCAGTGAATAAAGGACAAGCTTGCCGTCTGTTCTCAGATTATTTTCAACGACCTTAAATACAATCCCTTCATCGAGGGTAAATACCACATAAGCTTTGCCACTTATTATATCCATCCAGTCCTGAAGATACTCTCCTGTTACCCACGAACCATCAGGTATGGGAAGCATTGAATCGCCTTTCAGCTGAAAAGTCCTGTACTTCTTTTTATCAGAAAGAAAAGGCAGAGTGAATACCGGAAGCTCGCCAATATACTCAGGATCAGCATACCCTGTAGCATATCCTGCTTTCGCCTTCTCATGCACAAGCTCAATGTTTTCTCTGTTCTGGGAATTGACAGTTGTTGTCAGTACCCTGAGATTACTTCCTTTAATATAAGCATCATATCCTCTTTCCAACTCCCCAAGCTGACTTTCCGACAACTTTGATATATCCAGTTTGAGTATTGTATCAATGGCTATGTTGAAATATCCGGAGAAAGAGATCAGAATCTCTATTCCAGGCTGGGCTACACCGTTCTCATAACCGCTAAGGGTTGAACGTTTAAGGTTAAGGGAAAACGCCACGTCATCCTGTGTTCTCCCCCTCCTTTTTCTTAAAAATTTAATGTTCGATGCGAAGTACATAATTAAATTTGATTATATTGTAACCAAACGATTGATTAATTTCTAATCAAAAGTAAAACATAATTCTGATATAACAAAAAATTTTATAGAATATTATTAAAAAGTTTGGAGTGCCTAAAGTGCCTAGAGTGCCTAGAGTGCCTAAAGTTAAGAGTAACCAAAGTTAAAGAAGATGGAAAATAAAGAGTTCAGCAAAAAGCTTGAGGTAAGAACAAAAGCATTTGCGATAAGGATTATCAAATTGTCAACTACCCTGCCGAATACAGTTGAAGCTAAGATCGTCAGAAATCAGTTGACTAAGGCAGGAACAAGTATTGGTGCAAATTACCGTGAGGCAAACAGATCTAGAAGCAGAGCAGATTTTAAGAATAAAATTAAAATCTGCGAAAGCGAAGCCAGCGAAACAGCTTACTGGCTGGAAATTAGTATAGACATGAAATGGTCTGAAACAAATGAATTAGAATCAACGCTCAAAGAGTCAAATGAGTTGCTGGCAATTTTCACTTCAATCGGTAAAAACCTAAACCTCTAAGTACTCTAGGCACTTTAGGCACTCTAGGCACTTTAAACTTCTCAATAACATACAATGATTCTCTCCGGCAATATTGACCGTTCCGTTCTTCACCTTGACCTCGATACTTTTTTTGTATCAGTCGAGAGGCTTAAGAACAGCAGGCTTAACGGCAAACCGGTGATTATTGGCGGCATGTCGGACCGTGGAGTCGTATCGAGTTGCAGTTATGAGGCACGAAAGTACGGTGTAAGCTCCGCAATGCCAATGAAAATGGCCAGGAATATGTGTCCCGATGCCATTGTGATCAGAGGCGACATGGAACTTTACAGTAGCTATTCAAACATAGTGACCGGGATAATTGCCGAAAGGGCACCACTGTATGAGAAAGCATCGGTTGATGAACACTATATTGATCTTACCGGAATGGACCGTTTCTATGGATGCTACAAATGGTCGCATGAATTGCGGCAGTATATAATAAAAGAGACCGGACTTCCAATATCAATCGGACTTTCAATCAACAAGACAGTATCAAAGATCGCAACCGGCGAGGCAAAGCCAAACGGGGAGATAGAGGTACAAAAAGATATTGTGCTGCCATTCCTCGATCCATTATCGATAAGAAAAATACCAATGATCGGCCAGAAGACATATCATGTGCTACGGTCGATGGGCATCGCTACAATCTATACTCTTAGAAATATTCCTGTCGAGATGCTTGAAAAGCTGATGGGAAAAAGTGGTATCGAAATGTGGAAAAAAGCCAATGGAATAGACTCTGCTCCCGTCATAAGCTATTCGGAGCAGAAATCGATAAGCACAGAACATACCTTCGAGAAAGACACCACCGATCTGGTAAGGCTGAATCAGTTGCTGGTGAGTATGGTGGAAAAGATTGCCTTTGAACTGAGAAAACAGGAGAAACTGACTTCATGCGTTACTGTAAAAATAAGGTATTCAAACTTCGACACCCATACTCTTCAGAAACGGATACCATACACATCATTTGATCATGTTCTGGCTGATATTGTAAAAGAGCTCTTTGGCAGACTGTACCAGAGGCGCATGCTTATAAGACTTATTGGTGTAAGGTTCAGTCACATGGTGAGAGGAGTTCAGCAACTTGATCTGTTTGACGATACCCCTGAAAAGGTAAGTCTCTATATGGCCATGGATAAGCTGCGGAAGCGTTTCGGGCGGGATGCGGTAAGGAGAGCATCAGGAGTAATGACGATAAGCGAAAGAGAGGAAAAAGCCCTTAAACAGCTCGAAAACGCACTTAAAGAGCAAAATATGATGGAGGAACGGCTACGGGGAGGGTATTGGCACTAAATGGAGCAACAGAGTAAAAGACACGCTGGCGCGGATTTGCAATCCGTGCCATTTGCCCGGTTGCAATCCGTACTATTTTTGTCACCGATTACAAATCGGCGCCATCGGAACTCTATGCACTCTAGTCACTTTAGTCACTTTAGTCACTTTAAACTATGTATCTAAACTGTCACTCATATTACAGCCTCCGCTATGGAACAATGTCCGTTGAACAGCTTGTGCAGAAAGCATTGGCTGCCGGCGCGGATACCATTGCCCTCACAGATATCAATAACTCGACCGGGATACCAGAGTTTGCAGGAGAATGCAGCAAAAATAATTTAAGACCCGTTGCCGGTATTGAATTCCGTATTGATAATGAGCTGCAGTATATCGGCATTGCACGTAATAACAATGGTCTAAGGGAGTTGAATGAGTTTCTTTCAGATCTTAATTTTAACAAAACCTCTATCCCATTTCCGGCGCCTGAATTCTCCGAATCTTATATAATCTATTCCCTGAAGAAAATACCAAAGCGCAAACTATATGATAATGAACGTATAGGAATAAAGCCGCACGAGCTTAACAGCCTGTTGACACTGTCTTTATCATTAAGCAGGAACTTAATGGTTATGCTGCAGTCAGTAACATTTGCTGAATCAGACGATATCTTCATTCATAAAAGCCTCAGGGCTGTTGATAACAATATCCTGCTGAGCCATCTACAGCCATGGCAGTGCGCCGGGGAAGATGAATTTTTTAAAATGCCATTATATAAAGAAAAGATCAACAGAGACTTTCCATGGTTAGTCAGCAACACACAGAAACTACTGGATGACTGCTGCTTACAGTTTGATCGCGACAGTCTGAAAAATAAAAAAATATATTCTGCCAGCAGGTACGACGACAAGCTGCTTCTTGAAAAACTCGCTTGGGACGGTATGATATACAGGTATGGAAAGCAGAACAGTGAAGCTAAAAAAAGAATTAAGCATGAACTTGAGATAATCGACAAGCTTGGCTTCTCGGCTTACTTTCTCATAACCTGGGATATTGTAAGATATTCAATGGCAAGGGGTTTTTATCATGTAGGTCGCGGAAGCGGCGCTAACTCAGTTGTAGCTTATTGTCTGAAAATCACTAATGTTGACCCTATTGACCTAAACCTTTACTTCGAGAGATTTATCAATCCAAAACGGAGCAGTCCTCCTGATTTCGACATTGACTATTCCTGGAAAGAGCGTGATGAAGTTATCGACTATATCTTTAAGCGATACGGCTACGGCCATACCGCACTATTAGGTACCATGAGCACCTTCAGAGGAAAGTCAATTGTGCGCGAGCTCGGAAAAGTACATGGCTTACCCAAGGAAGATATTGATTCCCTGATTGATAATCCCTCATCAGAATCAAACAGGAATGAGATAACCAGTACAATTTTTTCTACGGGTCTTAAGATCGCTGACTTTCCAAACATGAGAAGCATCCATGCCGGAGGTATCCTGATTTCTGAAGAACCAATAACATGCTACACTGCGCTTGATATGCCTCCAAAAGGCTTTCCGACCACCCAGTGGGATATGTACACAGCCGAAGAGATTGGCTTTGAGAAGCTCGACATCCTTAGCCAGCGCGGCATTGGCCACATACGTGAGAGTGCGGAGATAATCCTCAGAAACCGCGGAATCGATGTTGATGTTCATGCTATTCAGAAGTTTAAGACAGATGAAAAGATCAAAGAATATCTAAGGGTAGGCGAAACAAAAGGATGCTTCTATGTTGAAAGTCCTGCTATGAGGGGCCTTCTGAAGAAGCTGAAATGCGACAATTATACAACACTTGTTGCTGCCAGTTCTGTTATCAGACCGGGAGTAGCGCGTTCAGGAATGATGAAGGAATATATTTACAGGTTCCATAATCCGGGAAAATTTGAATACATACACCCGGTAATGAAAGAACAGCTTGAAGAAACCTTCGGAGTTATGGTTTATCAGGAAGATGTACTGAAGGTCTGCCACCACTTTGCCGGATTGGATCTTGCTGATGCCGATACCCTTCGGCGTGCTATGAGCGGCAAACACCGGTCAAAGCAGGAGATGCAGCGGATTGTTGAAAGATTCTTCTCAAACTGCCGCGAAAAAGGTTATAGCGATGAGGTCACAAAAGAGGTGTGGAGACAGATTGAATCATTTGCCGGATATTCATTCTCAAAGGCCCATTCTGCATCATATGCCGTAGAGAGCTTCCAGAGCCTTTATCTGAAAGCTCACTTTCCACTTGAGTTCATGGTAGCTGTTATTAATAATTTCGGTGGCTTTTACCGGACCTGGGTATATGTTCACGAAGCAAGAAGGTTCGGAGCTGCAATACAACTGCCATGCGTAAATAAGAGTAACTACAAAACAACAATTTATGGTACAGATATATACATCGGTTTTATTCATATTATGAGCATTGAGTATAAACTTGCCCAGTCTATTGAAGAGATACGCAGCGATGAAGGACCATTTACCGATCTGAACGATTTTGTGACAAGGGTAAATCCCGGACTTGAGCAGGTAATTCTTCTTATAAGGGCCGGAGCGCTCAGATTTACCGGCAAGAAGAAGTCAGTGCTTTTATGGGAAGCTCATATGATGATAAACAAAAACAAACCTGATAATATACGTCCGCTCTTCTCTCAGCCTGTCAAAGACTTTTCACTACCCGATCTGATACAGGGTAAGATCGAAGATGTATATGATGAAATTGAACTTTTTGGTTTTCCCGTAACTATGAGCTGGTTCGACATGCTCGAAACATCATTTCGCGGTGAAGTTTCTGCCCGCAGGCTAATTGAATATACCGGGAAAAAGATCAGGATGGTAGGTCACCTGGTTACCATAAAATATATAAAGACAATTAAAAATGACTGGATGAATTTTGGATGCTTCATTGATGCTGAAGGTAATTTTTTCGATACCGTTCATTTTTCGCAATCGCTTAAGAACTGGCCTTTTAAAGGAAGCGGAACTTATCTTATACTTGGAAAAGTAGTAGAAGAATTTGGTTTTCCCTCAATAGAGGTTGAGAAGATGGCTAAGCTTCCTGTCAAACCCGATCAGAGGTATTAACAGAACTGTTCTTTGTCTTTGCCCATCGAACGGCAACAACACGGTAAGGATATCGTGTCATCATATTTTGCGCATTCGGACAATTTTTTCTATGAATTTTTATTCCATCCAAAATTGTAACAAATCCAAAAACACTATCCCCGAAAGATGCGTTGCAGCATTTTGACATTTTATAATCAAGACCCTCTACCCTATCTTCAATTATCAGATAATCTAAATATTGCGAATCAACTGGCTCTTTAATCTCTCTGTCAGAAATAACTGAAGCGGAGGTTGTTGATCCGGTCGCTTCTTCCTTTTGCAGAACTTCTTTAATATCAAGAAGATCTATCTTTTCAGTAGCAATGAGATAATAAAGATCCTGTCCGGTTTTAAGGTTATATGAATTAATCAGTTTTTGTATCACAATATCACCGTATGGTATCTTCCAGTTCTTCAGCCTCCGCATAAGAATCTCCTTGCCATCAGAGGCTGCTTTTGTCTTTTCCTCGTTCAGAACCTGTTTTATCTTTGTTTTTGCTTTTGTAGTAATCACGAAAGACAACCAGTCCTGTTTTGGCTTCTGGTTTTTTGATCTGAGTATAGATACATGATCGCCATTCTGCAATACATACTTTAATGTTACATTCTTTCCATTCACTTTGGCTCCCACGCATGAAGCGCCAACATCTGAATGGATATCGAATGCAAAATCAAGTACGGTTGCTCCTGCCGGCAATTGGCGGAGATCACCTTTGGGTGTGAATACAAAAATCTCATCGGTATATAATCCTGACCTTACCTGATCAATAAAAGCACTATCATCTTTTTCAGACGATTCAAGTATTTCCCGCATTTTTGACAACCACGAATCCAGTCCACCTTCTCCTTTTATTCCCTTGTATTTAAAATGTGCTGCCAGCCCTTTTTCAGCAATCTCATCCATCCTTGAAGACCTTATCTGAACTTCAACCCATTTTCCTCTTGGGCCTACCACAGTAGTATGAAGAGATTCATATCCGTTTGATTTTGGGACTGAGATCCAGTCACGTAAGCGGCTCGGATTAGGCTGATACAAATCTGTAACTATTGAGTATGCCCTCCAGCAGTCGGATTTTTCATTTTCACTCTCACTTTCAATTATTATCCTTACTGCAAACAGGTCATACACTTCCTCGAACTCCACTCCCTGCTTCTTCATTTTCAGCATAATGGAATGTATTGATTTTGTGCGACTTTTGATGGTGAACCTAAAGCCTTGCTTTTCTAATTTCTCCTTAAGCGGAACTGAGAAGTCACGAATCAACTTATTCCTTGATGCGGTAGTTTGTTTCAACCGGCATTCTACATTGTTGTATTGTTCCGGTTCCAGGTACTTCACAGCCAGGTCCTCCATCTCCGACTTGATGTTGTAAAACCCAAGTCTGTGAGCGAGAGGTGCATAAAGGAAATAAGTCTCAGATGCCAAAGGTAATCTCTCATTCTCCGGAGCCTTATCTAGATTACGCATATACTCAAGCCTTTCGACGAGTTTAATCAGAATAACTCTGACATCATCTGCCAGACTTAAAAGGAGTTTTCTGAAATTCTCAGCCTGATAAGAAGATTGCATTGAATCGATACTGGTAATTCGCGAGAACCCATTTAAGATTTCAACGACCTTTTTTCCGAACTCCTTTTCCAGTTCTTTTGCTGAAAGGTTGAGATTATTATACGAATCATGCAAAAGAGCTGTAATTATTGAAGTAAGACCAAGTCCCATCTCTCCTGCTACTATCCTTGCCACAGAAAGTGCATGCAGAATTTCGTGCTGGCCCGTTATCGTTGTCCTATCGGTGCATGATTGAACAGCCATATCCAATGCTCTCCTTATTTTAATATTGTCACCTGCAGCAACCGTATTCTTTGATGCCAACAGTAAGGCACGGTAACCTGAATATATTTTTTTTGTATCTACACTCATTTATCTGGAAGGGTATTTGGATACTTTTTTTTATTTTTCATTAAATGATGTTCCTGTAGAAAAAAATCCCCGGAAGTTAGCGAACCCCGGGGATTTCAGAAAATATTTAAGTATTATTATCTGAACGAGATTCCCAAACCTGTTGAAAAAACATTATACTGGGCTTTTGTATAGTCAGCATGAATAGTGATTACAGCCATCTTTATCCTGATACCAATATTAGCCCTCATTCCAGAGAAATTTTCAATACTCATCTTGCCAAATTTATCTCCTGTTATTACTCCACTATTGTTATATTCTGAATGTGGTAATGGTGTAGCTACAAATCCTGGTGTAGGAAAATTACCACTGAATGCCATTTCTGTTTTTGTTTTGCAATATCCGATCCCACCATAAACTGTCAGAACAGGTACATTCAGTGATGCAAGAAGGCTGACATTTAATGCAGATACATTCATATTGAGATTTTGATTATTGAAAGATGTAGTGGCAACATAAGGTGTAGTATAAGCCTGAGGAGTACCAGGCTGTAAATTTGTGGGAATATTACCAGTAAGTTTAGTATAACCTCCAAAAAGAGATACGTCAAAAGGCAAAAGCTTATTCCCGGGTAAATACTGTAATAAACTATGTACAACACCGACACCCCAAAGAGAAATATCACCATTCTTTATTTTTAATTTTGGAATATATCTTACTTTAAGTTCAGTTCCAAACGGGAGTCCTATTCCAATCTGAGCGGTTGGTACAGGAATAATTTTCCATCCGGTTCCGGGAGGTGCCGTATATGAAGCAAGTGTCGTACCTGTTCCCGGATCTTTAAAAGTCAATTGCTGACCGGCTGTATTTGGTCCTGAAATTGAAGGAGTCAAACCACTTCCTGTTAATGATGTTAGCTTAAGTGTAGAAATATCAAATTTATCAAAAGATGAAGGAATCATGGTAACATTAAAACTTGTAGTCAAATCAAAACCACCCAGTTTATGAGGCTTGGCAGTATTGTACCAACCTCCGTTTAGTCCAGCACCAAAAGCATTAGCCCATGGTGCCATATAAGCCTGAAGAAATTTTGCACCATCAGCTGGGACACTTTTCAGGAAATCAACATTGCCTAATTGCGAAAATGATACTGTAGAAAAAAGTAAAATGGTACTCAGCAGAGTTCCAAATCGTTTTGCGGTTAGTTTATTCATATCAGTCAGAATTGATTCATAATTTGAATTAAGTACAAATATAAAAAAAATGAATACTCAAGTCACATAGATTATTGATGACTTCTTTAAACATAACAAAATACGGAAGATAAAGGTTGCTTCTTTTGTCTAAGAAAAATGAAGATTACTACTCATGACCTTTATTATCAATGTTATCAAGGCTTTTAAGCTCGTGTATATCAATGTCTTTTGATAAATCAGAAATGTTTTTTAAATTAAGATCTCCTTTTATCGAAATAAGAGAATTTCCGGCCGGTCCTCCCGTAATAATCAGCAGTTCAGAAATTATCTTCCCTGTTTGCTTTATCAGAAATTTTGTAATATCTGGACCTGTCTTAACAACCATTAATTCTTCATAAACAGATAAATCCAGCTTTTTACTAAGCTCAGAATAAAAATTAATGCTTTTATTTAATAGCGAGTCTTCTACAGATAGAATTCTGATTGACTTGAGGTGGCTGATAACATTGTCTGCATCTTTATTTTCTGTGTCCTGATTTGCAAACATGCTGAACATTTTTCCCGAGATAGTTACTACAGTGAATCCCTCCTTTTCTGAGTATTTATTGAACATCTCATCAATCTGATTGGTCTGAGCCTGTAACATTATTGTAAGGCATAATGCTGTAAAAGAAAGAAATACCTTTTTCATATAATTGATTCTTAATTATTTACTATTTTCAGCTGGCTTATAAGTAACTTTATTTGCTTCTTTAAGGTAACTTAGGTTTTGAAGGTTTTTCTTAATCAAAACACCCGATTTTTTAATGGCTTTAAAGCTTTTTATCTTCATCTCATTAATTTTACCGACTGGTTCCATAGCCCTTGTACCATGATTCAGTTGTGATGAAACATTCACAAGTATTTTCATCGTTTCCGCATAAGCAATTTTTGGGTCCGTGAAAGTATTAACCGGTTCAGTTCTGTATACTAAAAAGAAATAGGATCCCATTAGCAAGAGTATTCCGGCAGCTGCACCTAATAACGGAAATATATATTTTCTGAAATTATGAGCTTTCTGTTTACTTCCGGAAATGTCAATTGCATGTAAAATTCTGGCCTCAAAGTCAATGGATGGCTGAGGAATCTGTGTGGAAGAAACAAAATAGCCGAATATTTCCTTTTCGGTTTCATATCCTTCTGGAATTTCCTTATTTTTAAAAAACTCCTTTAAATCATACTCCTCGGCTTCGGAGCTCTCTCCGTTATAGAACTTTTCCAGGAGAAAGTTCAATTCCTTTTCGTTCATATTGGTGTTTATTATATTCATCACGTATTATCTTTCGTGCTCTCGATAAAGTTACTCTAAGCGTATTAATGTTCTGTTTCGTTTTTTCGGCAATCTCCTCATATGATAAACCTTCTATTTCTCTGAGTCTTATGACTACCTTATATTTATCTGGCAGATTATGAATGATATCATGAATTATATCATTTGATTCTGTCTGTTCCAACTGCTCATGTGGAGAAGGATATGTAATGTAACTGTAATCGTGCACATTATTCTCTTCTCTGTCAATATGCTTCTTTTTTCTAAACTGATCAATGCAGTGATTCTTTGTCATTGTTGTTGCCAGTGCATCAATACTTGAATATTCTTCAAGCTTTTCACCCATATTCCAAAGTTTAATGAAAATCTCCTGAACAGCATCTTCTGACTCCTCCTGATTCTGAAGGATTCTGAAGGCATATCCGTATAGTTTACGGCTAAGCTTTTGAACTAGTTCACTAAAATCAGTCCGGGTCATTCTTGCTAATAGCAATTATTTCAGTGCAATAAAGATAGCTACATTAATAATTACTTATGACTGGAGACAATATTTAACCCATGATTTTTCTTAGCATCATTCGAGAATTTTTTTGCTTCAGCAAAAGTCATGTTTCCCTTAATCTGAATCAGAACATTATCTTCTCCCCCTGCTATAAGGAGGAATTCCTTAAATCTCAGTCCTTCTGAACGAACCAGCATTCTGACATCCTGATCAGATTCTTTAATTCGCATAAATTCCTCATAGTCATCATATTTTATCCCCTTGTTTACAAGGTTATAAAAATTTTCAACTTTTTTATTCTGATCATCCTGCGCAAGGATCCTTATCTCAGTAATATGAGCAGGAATGGAATTTTCTTCATCCGCTTCATTGAGGCATGAGGCAAGTTTCAAAAGATTTCCATTAATTGTAAAAGTAACAAATCCTTCCTTTCCGGCATATCTGTCAAACAGAGCATCTATTGATTTTTGCCCATAAACAAGTGTTCCCGAAATTGTTAAAACAATAAAGAATAATATTTTTTTCATAACAACTATTTTTAATTTATAACTGGTTTTATATTCAAGACGTAACCATTGCCATTTCATTACAAAAAAAACCGGTCTCATTAGAAACCGGCATAACTTATATCTTAAAATTGCATTATTTCTCTTGCAAATTGGCATCTTTAGACATATTTCGGTAGAAATGCCATACTAAAGTAACAGAATAAAATAAAAAAGGAAAGCGGCTGCTTTCCCTTTTTGTGATCCAGCTGGGGCTCGAACCCAGGACCCCATCCTTAAAAGGGATGTGCTCTACCAGCTGAGCTACTGAATCCTCCTTAATTTTTGCGAGTGCAAATGTATCATAAATTTATTTTAATGCAAAAAAACTGAGCTATTTTTCCCAGATTATTTTACACATTTTTTTATTTACCGGGGCAGCTAATCTATAATGTGTGGAATATCAGGATTTTCTATCTGGAAAGGACAGGTATCTGTCTGTT
>Ga0209226_10000146_pt1 | contig 48308 bp, 45 predicted proteins | sample BarGraNGADG00212_2_FD_184497 | JGI IMG/M metagenome (GOLD analysis project Ga0209226, IMG submission 184497) | Arctic peat soil microbial communities from Barrow, Alaska, USA - Barrow Graham LP Ref core NGADG0011-212 (SPAdes) (version 2) | ecosystem: Environmental > Terrestrial > Soil >...
ATTGGTGGTACAATTCTAACTAACAGAATATCAAGGTTTTATCCTAATAAAAGAACGTATTGTTATTAACAATATCTGTATAACATATTAACAATCAAAGTATTAGTGTTTTTTGTCATGTACTAAGATTTTTTTAATATAAAAGTGAACTTCTCGTTTGAAAAACTTGAAGTGTGGCATGATGCCAGGGAATTGACAAAGATAATTTATAAGATTACCAAAGGATTTCCTGATGATGAAAGATTTGGAATCACAAATCAGATGAGAAGATCCGTAATTTCGGTTTCTTCTAATATTGTCGAAGGTTCATACAGATCGACTGGCAAAGACAAATCAAATTTTATGACTATCGCATATTCAAGTCTTATGGAATTATTGAATCAGACAATAGTTTCTTTTGATTTGTTATATATTAATGAGAATCAGTACAAAGAAATAAGGACTCAAATAGAAAAAGTCTCGAACAAACTTAGTTCCTTAACTAAGTATTTTAAATCTCTTCAAAACGGCACATAAATGTCTAACGTCATAACATCATAACATCATAACATCATAACACAAAATAAATGGAAAAGAACTCAAAAATATACATAGCCGGTCATAACGGAATGGTCGGCAGCGCAATTGGACGGAGTTTAGCAGATAAAGGTTATTCTAATTTTGTATACACTCCATTTCCTCCATTTGACCTTACGGATCAGAAAACAGTTGGTGCATTTTTTGAAAAAGAAAAACCTGAATATGTATTTCTTGCTGCAGCGAAGGTAGGAGGCATTATGTCAAATAATACATATCGGGCCCAGTTTCTGTATGAGAACTTAATGATACAGAATAATATTATCCATCAAAGCTATGTATGTGGAGTCAAAAAACTGCTATTTCTGGGAAGTTCATGTATTTATCCAGGAAATTGCCCGCAACCAATAAAAGAGGAATATCTGCTGACAGGAGAACTGGAATACACCAATGAGCCATATGCAATTGCCAAAATTGCTGGGATAAAAATGTGTGAATCGTACAACATACAGTATGGCACAAATTTTATTTCAGTGATGCCAACAAACCTATATGGCCCGAATGACAATTACAATCTGGAAACATCACATGTCCTGCCAGCACTGATCAGAAAGATGCATCTTGGTAAATGTCTGGAAAACAACGATTGGGAATCGATACGGAAAGATTTTAAAAAATACCCGGTGGAAGGACGAAATGAGAATTCAACTGATGCTGAAATCATATCAGTTCTGGGTAAGTATGGAATTCACCCAGCACCCAGTACCCAGCAACTTTTAGCCTCCGAAGCTTCAGCGAAGGAGGCCAGCAACCAGCACCTAGTAACAATTACTCTCTGGGGTACCGGAAGTCCTTACCGTGAATTCCTATACGTTGATGATCTGGCCGATGCCTGTGTCTTCGTTATGCAGAATATAGATTTTAAAGATTTATCCGTTAGTGGCAAACAGGTTCGTAATACGCATATGAATATTGGTACAGGTAAGGATCTTACAATTAAGGAACTTGCCGGATTAATTAAAAATATAATTGACTTCAAAGGTGAATTGGAATGGGACAACACAAAACCTGATGGTACTTTCCGGAAATTACTGGATGTATCAAAGATAAACAGGTTGGGGTGGAAGGAAAAGATTGATCTGAATAATGGAGTTAAGTTGATTTATGAGAAATATTCAAATTAAAACAATAATAAATGAAAGTACTTATATTGGCTGGTGGCTTAGGATCCCGCTTATCTGAAGAAACCGCTCTTAAACCAAAACCTATGGTTGAAATAGGTGGAAAACCAATTCTGTGGCATATAATGAAAATTTACTCTACATACGGATTTAATGAATTTATTATTTTATGTGGGTATAAGGGATATATGATAAAAGAATATTTTGCACATTACTTTCTCCATATGGCAGACATGACAATAGATATGAAGACGAACACTATTACTCACCATAGTAATTACGCAGAACCATGGAAAGTTACAGTTGTAGATACTGGATTGGACACTATGACCGGGGGGCGTATAAAAAAAGTTAAGGAATATGTGGGTAATGAACCATTTATGCTTACATATGGCGACGGAGTATCAGATGTAAATATTAACGATCTGATCACATATCATAAAAATCATGGGAAATCAATTACTATGACATCTGTTCTGCCGGAAGGCCGTTATGGTTCTTTAATCATTAATGATAATATGCAAGTGCTTTCATTTCAGGAAAAGCCCAAGGGTGATGGCTCATGGATAAATGCCGGTTTCTTTGTGTGCCAACCTGAAGTATTTGATTACATTCCTGAAGGTGATGGAATAATTTTTGAGAGGGAACCCCTTGAAAATCTTGCCCTAGCCGGACAACTGTATACTTACAAACATCATGGCTTCTGGAAACCGATGGATACTCAACGAGACAAGAATCTACTCGAAACTTTAATTGAAAAGAAAAAAGCACCATGGATCAGATGGTAGATAATCCGTTATTCGATGGTTTCTATAAGGGGCGTAAAATACTGATAACCGGGCATACAGGGTTCAAAGGTTCCTGGCTCTCAATACTATTGAAATGGCTTGGGGCTGATGTGTATGGTTATGCATTAAATCCTCCAACATCGCCCAGTCTGTATGAAGTAGCAAATATTGACCGGTTCGTTTCCTCTACTATCGGAGACATAAGAGATTTTAATACCTTATTAAAAATCCTAATGGAAACACAACCTGAGATCATAATCCATATGGCTGCACAACCTCTTGTTATGGAATCATATAAAAACCCACGGGAAACATATGAGACAAATGTAATGGGAACCGTGAATCTTTTTGATGCTGGCAGACAGGTGAATAGTGTGAAGGTAATCCTTAATATAACTACTGATAAATGTTATGAAAATAAGGAATGGATCTGGGGATACAGAGAAAATGAACCGATGGGAGGATATGACCCTTATTCTAACAGCAAAAGTTGCTCTGAATTAGTAACTTCGTCATTCAGAAATGCTTTTTATAATCATAAAGATTATATGAAGCATGGAGTTGCATTAGCATCAGCAAGGGCCGGAAATGTTATCGGTGGTGGTGATTGGGCAGCCGACCGTTTAATTCCTGATTTCTTTCGTTCAATATTGAAAGGAGAGAAGCTAAAAATTCGTAGTCCTTACGCAATAAGACCATGGCAGCATGTATTGGAACCTTTAAGTGGCTATCTCAAATTATGTGAAAAACTTTATAAAGAAGGCCCATCATTTGCCGAGGGATGGAATTTCGGATCTGATGAAAATGATGCTAAAAATGTTGAATGGATTACAAGTAAGATATGTGAGTTGTGGGGTTCTGGGGCTGCTTATGAAATAAGCAAAAATCCGCAACCACATGAGGCTAATTATCTTAAGCTCGATTGTTCCAAAGCTAAAAATCTACTTAATTGGTATCCAAAATGGAATATTGAGACTGCCATTCAGAAGATTGTTGATTGGAACAAGGCATATATAGCTGATTCAGATATGAAACTAGTTTGTATAAATCAGATTGAAGAATATTTTAGTAACCATAATTAATCTTATTAGTACAAATATTTATCAATGACTAATCATAAGACAATCCGACAGGAAATAATTCAAAAGACTATTGACTATTACAAATCGAAATTTGCTGATACAGAATTCATTCCAGGCAAATCAAAGATTAATTATGCCGGAAGGGTTTTTAATCAGGAGGAATTAATCAATTCCGTGGAAGCTTCTCTCGATTTCTGGCTTACTGAAGGCAGGTTCTCGGAATCATTTGCCGATAAAATAGCAGAGTTCTTAGGCATTGAACATGTTCTTCTCACGAACTCAGGTTCTTCTGCAAATCTGCTTGCCCTCTCAGCATTAACTTCAGAGAAACTTGGAGAAAAAAGATTGAGGCCGGGAGACGAAGTAATTTCTGTTGCGGCTGGCTTCCCGGCAACAGTAACACCAATTATTCAGCTGGGCTTGGTTCCTGTTTTCGTAGACATAACAATGCCTACCTACAACATTGATATTGATATGATGCGAAAAGCTATTACTCATAAGACAAAATGTATATTTATTGCTCATACACTTGGAAATCCTTTCGACATTTCATCAGTTATGAAGCTTGCTGATGAATACAATTTGTGGGTAATTGAAGACAATTGTGATGCATTTGGAAGCGAATATAATGGCAGGAAAACAGGTACATTTGGACACCTTTCAACAATCTCTTTTTATCCTGCACACCATATCACAACAGGAGAAGGTGGTGCTATCTGCACTAACGACCATCTGTTAGCTCAGCTCGTCCGCGCTTTTCGCGACTGGGGGCGTGATTGTTATTGCACCGGAGGTGAAAATAATACGTGCGGTAAACGATTTTCTCAACAGTTTGGTAATCTTCCTGCCGGATTTGATCATAAATATGTCTATTCCGAAATAGGATATAATCTGAAAATGACAGATATTCAGGCTGCGATTGGCTCAGCTCAGATTGACAAACTTCCTGATTTCTGTAAACGGCGGAAAGAGAACTTCAATGAATGGGTAAGGATATTTTCAAGATACCCTGAATACTTCTTAATACCTCAGGCAACCGAAGGTTCAAATCCGGCCTGGTTCGCCTTTATTGTGACACTCAAAAAAAATGTGCCATTTAAACGTGATGAAATCACATTGTATTTTAGTAACAATCTGATTGAAACCCGAAACTTGTTTGCCGGAAATATTACCAAACAACCCGGTTTTATAAACCATGAGTGGAGGATTGCTGACAATCTTGAAAACACAGATATAATAATGAACAATACTTTTTTTCTTGGAACATATCCGGGATTGACCAAGGAAATGTTTGATTACACGGAAAAAGTCTTAAGTGATTTTGTCAATGATAAGATCGAAAAGTAGAATGTATTGCACGTTTATCAACCAAAGAGTCTGTTAAAGTATGCCGGCTAAAAAGTACCTGTCAAAAGTGGTTTCAGTTAAGAATCCTTTTGAAGGGATATATACATTGGAATTCGAATCACTCAACGGGAAATTCAAGTACTATCCTGGGCAATTTCTTCATCTGGCTATAGATTCTCAATATGATGGTTCGGATCAGTGGCCGGAGTCGAGATGCTTTTCAATGCAAAGCAATCCGCTCGAACCAACGATTAAAATTACCTATTCAGTTAAAGGCAAGTTTACCAGGTACATGGTGAATACAATTAAAGTTGGCTCTGAGGTGTGGCTCAAACTTCCTTATGGTGATCTGTTCTCGCAGAATCATAACAAAATATGTACTGTATTTATTGCAGGTGGTACAGGGATCACACCCTTCCTTTCATTATTTTCTCATAATTCATTTAAAGATTATATAAATCCACGAATCTATTTGGGATTCAAAACACAAGCTTATAACATTTACACTGAAGCCCTTACTAATTTGAAATCTGAGGAATTGAAAATTTACTATGAAGATGTCGATGGTCTACTTGATATTGATCAAATTTTCTTAGAAAATGGAATTAACAGTGACTATTTCATATCGGGTCCTCCGATAATGATCAAATTATTTAAGCAGATATTACTTAACAAAGGAGTACCCTTGGCCCAGATACTTACGGATGACTGGGAGTAATTTAAATAATTCGTAGTATTTCAGGCAATTCATGCTCTAAATGAAGACAATCTTAATAACTGGTATAAATGGCTTTCTAGGCAGCAAACTTGCTAAAGCCCTTTCGACACGGTACAATATTATTGGACTAGAATACTCCCTGGAAAACCTGTTTCGGTTAAGCAAATGTAACTATAAATTATACGCAGCACGTGATGGTATTCCTGAAACAATGTTTACTGAACAACACATTGATATAGTGGTGCATACTGCTACTTATTACGGTAAAAATAATGAAGATTTCAATCAAATGTTTTATGCTAACCTGTTTTCACCATTTAATTTACTTGATGAGTCAATAAATCAAGGATGCCAGTTGTTTATAAATACAGATACTGTACTTGACCGTTTTGTAAGTACATATGCATTAACCAAACGACAATTTCAGGAATGGCTATATCTTCGGAAAAATGAGATTAAGGTTATAAATATGCAGTTAGAGCATTTTTACGGACCAGGTGCCAGCCCTACTAATTTTATTACATCTATGATACAGGTACTGAAAAACAATGAACCACAAATTGACCTGACTCTTGGTGAACAACTACGAGACTTCGTTTATATCGACGATGTGGTAAATGCCTATTTGGCTGTAATTGGAAAACAACATTTAATTTCAGACCCATATTCTTCATTTCAGGTATGTACCAATCAACTGATTAGCATTAAGGAGTTAATGAACTTACTAAAAGATTTGACTAAAAGCTCTTCGATATTGAATTTTGGTGCTATACCATATCGTGAAACTGAACTTATGCATTCCCAAACAGACAATACAGCTTTGCGTGGTATAGGCTGGAAACCCAGTTGCACAATAAGTGAAGGTCTAAAATATACACTATTGAATTCCTAATAATTTGTGCAGTTCGCCTTTATTTGTGACATTCATATAAATTTGTTAAATTCGTTTATTATGAGATACTTAATTACCGGCGGTTGTGGCTTCGTTGGCTCCAATCTTGCTGCAGAAGTTTTAAAAAGAGGTGAAGAGTTATTTGTATTTGACAACTTATTCCGTTTTGGAAGTTCACAAAATCTGGATTGGCTTAAAAAGAAAGGTGAATTTAAATATTATCCATTTGACATTCGGAATAATAATGATATTGAAGTAGTAATAAAAGACATAAAGCCAGATGTTATATTTCATCTGGCAGGACAAGTAGCCATGACCACCTCAATTCAAAATCCGAGATTGGATTTTGAAATAAATGCTTTAGGAACTTATAATTTACTAGAAGCTGTTAGACAATATTCTTCCCATAGTATTGTGCTTTATTCATCAACAAATAAAGTCTATGGAGATATTGAATACCTTACTTACGAAGAAACAGCTACCCGTTACATCTGCAAAGAATTCCCCAATGGTTTTGACGAATCATTGAAACTAGATTTTCATTCACCCTACGGTTGTTCCAAGGGGGCTGCCGACCAATATTTATTAGATTATCACCGAGTGTTTGATATTCGTACGGTGGTATTCCGCCACTCCTCCATGTATGGTGGCAACCAACATGCTACATATGATCAGGGTTGGGTAGGATGGTTCATGCAGAAAGCATTAGAAATTAAAAATGAAACTGCTAAAGAGTCTTTTGCAATTTCTGGAAATGGGAAACAAGTGCGTGATGTATTATATACATCTGATGTAGTAAATCTCTATTTTAAAACCGCTGAAAAGATAGAACAAGCAAAAGGCCAAGCCTTTAATATCGGTGGAGGTATAAAAAATAGCCTTTCACTTTTAGAGCTTTTTAATTTACTCGAAGATATTCTCAAAATCAAAATGAGTTATAGGCAACTTCCTTTCCGCGAAAGTGACCAATTGGTTTTTGTCGCGGATAATCACAAAGCTGAAAGTGTATTGAAATGGAAAGTAGAGACTACCCCTATTTATGGTGTTAATGAAGCAATCAAGTTGTTTAAGGAAAAAAGTGGTTCCTAATTAATTTGCAAAAATGTTAGTTATTCTTCCTTCTTATAAACGACTTGACTCAGTCTATTGGGTAATTCACTCCATATTAGACTCTGAATTGCCTGAATTAGTTAATCGACCAAGATTGCTCCTAATTAATAATTATCAACCGAATAAGAAAGAAATAAATGGAATTATTTCAAAAATCAAGTTTGAGAATAATAAGAGCCAGAATTGGGAGATTATTCTTTTGCACAGAGAAATAACACTTCCTCCTGTCGAAAATTGGTATTCAGCTGTTTTTGAATTTGCAGAAAATAATGAAGTAGTTTTTTTCGTTGGAGACGATGATCCCTTGTTCAAGAATAGTTTATTTAACAGATATAACTTATTAATAGAGTACAAAGCCGATTTCATTTTAGGTCATATCTTCCACGGACTAACATTCTTTAATAATTGCAAATATGTATCACTTGATAAAGACTCAAATTACTATTCAAATAAAGTCATTGAACTTTCAGTTAATGATATCTGGGATTGGACAGCAATTCATCTGAGTAATCATTGTTTTATCTTTAATAAAGTATTCAAAAATTCTTATGAACTTGCTATAAAGTGGTGTGACTCACAAATATATGCTTCTGAATATAATAGGCGCTTATTTATAACTTTCTATATTCCCATAGCAATTTGTTTCCTGAACGGGAAAGTAATAGGATATGATAGCTTAGTTTTATATCGAGGGAAAGCATTTGAAGATGTTAGAAAATCAAAATATGGTATTGCATCGTGGAATTTGGGTTACATTTCTAAAATAGCTGAACTTACAATATTGTCAAATCCAGAATTATATAATAATCAATCTTTAAGAAAACTTTCTACACATTTCAGTGATCAATTTGAGAAATGGTATCTTCCAATTCTTTTAGATAAAAGAATTAGTAAAACTGATTTGAATACTATAAAAATAATATCGCATTTCAAACCTTTAAATATATCTTTAAAAAATCTAATATTAGGTTGTATAATTCTATTTAAGGATTTGTTTAAATTGAACGGAGTTAGACTTTATATTCAAACCCGAAGAAGTCAGCAATTAACAGAAAAATTACTTAAGGGTGATACGATCTAGGACTAGGTCAACTAAATGGAATCTATTTTTCCACTATTATTCTATTGCATTCAGCGTAGGTTGGGGTTTTTTATTGGTTCCGCTTTATCTTAAATATATTCCCTTAGAAACATACGGTGCGTGGCTTGCTACAGGTAATATTGTTGCCTGGTTAACAGTAGTTGATCCCGGAATATCTGATGTGGTACGCCAACAAGTTGGAAGGGCTTATGGCGCGGGAGAAATACATAAATTAAATGATTATTTGGTCAGCGGTACTCTATTATCGTTTATTGTAAGCTTAATAATATTATTAGTTGGTCTATTCTCAAGTAACTTTATTATTGATTTAATAAGTATAACTAATTTGGATAGTATTATAATTATAAAAAATGCTTTTATTTTAGCTTTAATAGGTAGTTCTTTACTAATATTTTCTTTTGGATTTACAAGTTTCAGTCAAGGATTATTAGGTAGTGTTGGCATTGGTATAGTATATGTAGTTGCAACAATTGTATCATTGGTTATAAATGTAGTACTATTAATCAAAGGCTATGGTCTATATTCAATCCCTATTAGTCAGATTATAAGAGCTTTGATTCTTATTGCAGGGAATGTCTCCTATATCTTTTGGAGATATGTACAGGAATCAATAAAGTTTCATTTTTCCATAAAAGGAATTTTTGCGTTGACAAAATTAAGTGGGTATAATATACTTGGAAGACTTGGAAGCGTGATATCCACTCAAATTGATACTTTTTTAGTTGCTCGTTATTTGGGAGCAGAGGTTGCACCGATATTAAATTTAACAAAAAAAGGTCCTGAATTATCGCGAATGTTTGTGGAAAGACCTCCAATCGCAATGGTACCTGCCATAACCAATGCTTGGGGAAGTGGCGAATTTGATAAGGTAAGATCCAATACATCCCGTCTTTTTATTATTATATTATGGTTGTTGGGTTTGATATTCTCAGGCTTTATTATTTTCAACAAATCTTTTGTTTCCCTTTGGATTGGACCAAATTTATATGCAGGTAATTCAATTAATATATTAATATGTCTTGCTATTATAATTTCAGTAACAGTAAATGTTTCTTCTAATATTTTTTTTGCTTTAGGAAATATTAAAGAAGCAAGCAAGATAAATTTTATACAAGGTATCATAACCGTTATGGCATTGTACTTAGGAGTAAAATTTTTTGGACTGTTTGGTTTGGTTTTAGCACAGATTATATCGTTGCTTGTTTATTCAGCCTGGTATTTCCCTTATAAGACGTTGAAGTTCATAAAGTATGATTCTCTTTTATTGAGCCATATTAAGAAAGAGATAGCATTAGTTTGTTTAATAAGTTTTGTAGTTATAATTATTTTTGTCAATCTGATTCAGGTAACAACTTGGATCTCACTCATTATTTTTGTATTAATCGTAGTTTTAGCTTATATGTTGTCACTGTTCCTGTTTTCAAAATCATTTAGAACCGAAGTTTCTGCAATTCTAATCCATTTAAAAATGAAGCATAAATGATACCTTAATTCTTCATTTTAATGAATATCATTAATGCGTTCAGAATTGTACGGTTCCTTCTTACAAAATAAAATTTCTTCATAGTTTTTAAATTCAATATGCTCATCTATATTAAAATAACTGGCGACCCTTTTCTTGTTCGTCTTTTATTATTACTTTAATCTCTACGGGTAAATTCCCCGCCGCTTGCGGCGAAATATAAAATAAATTGTCCACGAAGATACCCCGTCCGCTTGCGGCGGGGATATTCATTATCCAATATAAAATTCAGATGTTTTGAGGAACCAGATTTCAACTAAAAATATTATCATAGTTAGAGTATTAGGTGGTTTAGGAAATCAGCTATTTATTTATGCCTTTGCACGATATCTTTCTCTGGAATTACCTTGCTCAGTTTTCTTAGAAACCAGAACCGGGTTTCTAAGAGACTCATATGAAAGAGTGTACAGACTCAATAAATACAATATCAAATTGAAAACATGTCCTTGGTATTATGCAATATTTTATCCATTAAGAAAACGGTATTCTGCAATTACAAAGTTGATCTTTGGTAATATTACATTCCTAAATGATACCGAATTTCTTAAAAATCCTGAATTAGCATTTAAAAGTATCAGAGAATCAAAAAAAACTTTTCTAGATGGTTACTGGCAGTATCCAAAGTACTTTGCTAATTATGAAAGAATAATTAAGAATGAGCTTTCTGTAAAAAACAAAATAAACAATCAGAATACACAAATGGCAGATAAAATGAAACAATGTAATAGTATCGCCATACACTTACGTAGGGTACACTATGATACTTTACTTGAACTTGTTTATTATAAAAAAGCCATTCTTAAAATTAAGACAAAAATTAAAGATCCTGTTTTTTATGTGTTCTCTGATGACATCGAATGGTGTCGACAGAATTTTAAAACTGATGATATTTTTGTATTTGTAGATCACAATTCTTGTGATGAGATTGCCGAACTATGGTTGATGAGCCAATGTAAACATTTTATCATTGCAAATAGTTCGTTTAGTTGGTGGGGGAGTTGGTTATCACAGAACTATGAAAAAATAATCATTATGCCGGAAGAACAAATATTAATAGGTGACAAATCATTTTAAAAATTAATTACTATTTTGTACCTGATAAAATGTATTTTCATCGTGTAAATCATTCCGATTTTTATAATCGTTAAATTTGCGTCCAAAGAAAAGAAATTTTAAACAGTGGATAACACAATTATTGTGTAATCTTGCTCGAAAAAGAAGGAGATAATATAAGAAATTGATAGTCGGGTTTATGACGCCAGCTCAAAACAAAACAAAAACCTTAAGGTTAAGTGATAAACTTTCTGAGAGAATATCATTATCTCAGTTATTTTTATTAACACCAAAACTTTTCGAGAAAGACTATGGTGGTGAATTGATTGCTTATAGTTTTGAGTCTACAACTGTTGATGATTGGTATAATAGATTTCGACAGCGACTTTTAGATGCGATGGGTACCAGTTATCTTCCTGTATATCGCATGGCAGATGGAGAATTTCACTTTCTTTTAGGGGAAAAAATTGATTTTAATGGTCCGGATCATTTCATTAAATTATTGAAATACCTGAAGCATAAAGCAATTGAAATAGCTTTAGGGCCAAGAATTAAAACCTCTTGGGGCGAAATTTATAATAGTAAGGACGTTTTTGAACTAAGGAGAAAATTTATTAGTGATTTAATTGATTTACTCGAAATTGGAATTCTTTGTGCATATCTTTATGAAAATCCCAAAAATGCTTATGTGCACTATAATATTCCTTTTCTCAAATTTGCCGAGAAGCATTCGATTCCATTAAATAAACACAACCTATACCCTTTCCATTTTCCTTTTTTTATTCTTTCCAACTATGGTTGGCAAGACTTTATTTCAAATAGGAAAATTCTTATTGTTACTGGGAACCTTGCTAAAAAGAAGCAGTCTTTGGAAAACAATTTAATCGAATTAGGGTCAAAAAAGGTAGAATTTTATGAGATTTCTTCCAATTCCTCTCTAAAAGATAAATTAAATAAAGACAAAATAGATAAATTGTCAGAGTATGAAATTGCTTTTGTTGCAGCGGGAATAGGGTCCCTAAATATTATTTCTCAGATGAAATGGTTTAATGGACCAGTAATCGATGTTGGTGGATTTTTATCTGCATTACAAAATAAGGACTTCCTTTATCATGGCGGTGCCGTTAAATTTCCGGAATTGAATTTACCTGTAATTTGAATATGAGCTTTATCTATCTATTCCAGAATGGTAGGAATGACTATTCTATATTTGGATGGATTATCATTTTATAATAAAGAAGGAAAATTAAATTTAGGGTTAGATTTTGATATGAAAATTGATCAAGATTACATCATATGGATAGGAAGTGTTTTCAGAGATGAAGCTGTTTTAAAAAGTATAGCTATAAGTCCTGCAGGAAATAGGTGGCAATTAAACTTTATATATGCTTTAATTAATAAAGGGAATAAGGTAATAAATATAGGACATTATCCGGAAAGAGTTTTCCCCTGGGGCAGATTTTTTGTCAATAACCGAGAATCATTAGTACTTGATAAAATCAATTTAATTTGCTCATCATATTTAAACTTGCCCTTTTTAAGAATGATTGAATTAAACATTTTTTATACAGTTAAACTAATTGGATTATTTCACAGAAATCGCCAAAAGCCAAAATATGTAATTAGCTATAATACATATTGTTATACAATAATTCCATTATTATTTATTAAATATGTAAAAAGACTGAAATGGATTTCATTGGTCGCTGATCCAATGAACGATCGGACAAATCGGATTAATCCATTTAACTCATTAGCTTATGCTAACGTTTTCCTTTCATGGGAATTATTTAAATCTAGTACCGTTAAAAATAAATTTCACTTTGATGGCGGGATTAGCCAGATAGTAAAATTAAACCCCGGAATTTTAAAAAAAGAAGAAAGATATATTCTTTATGCAGGTGCAATAGCACAATATACTGGTATAGAACTTTTAATCAAGGCTTTTAATCTTATAAGAAATGAGGATATAAAATTAGTAATCTGTGGGAAAGGGAATAATGAATTTTTAACAGAAACATTGCAAAAAAACAATAAAATCACTTTCTTAGGTATGGTTGAAGAACAAAAATTAATATCTCTTTATTATGATGCATACATGTTTATCAATCCACGATTGATAACAAAAAAAACGAACAACTCAAACTTTCCTTCAAAACTACTTGAGTATATGGTCTATTGTAAACCAATTATTAGTTCATATACTGCTGGGATAAGTCCTATTTATAAAGAAATAATAAACTTTACAAAAACTGATGATCCACAGGAATTGGCTGATAAAATTGATGAAATAGCATCATGGAGGGAATTTAAATATATCCAAAACTCTGAACAAATTAAATCATTTGTTGAAAGAAATAAAACATGGTCTAAACTTGCGATAACATTTGATGAATGGGCTAACGATATATAAACAACACAAGCATTTATTTTTCTATGAGTTTACCGAACAGCAAATACTTTCAGCTGATTTATAAAATTGGACAATTTGAATGATAAATCAAAAACAGAAAAAAGTCTATTTCCCAATTACCTTCCTTCTTTGCTGGCTAGGGTTCACTATATTTACCTTTATTTTTGGGCCATATAAGTATAAAATAACTAACTCTTTTATTTTTTACACTTACTTGGTTACTATTCACATAGCACTTCTTCTTGGTTATATAAGGGGGCAAAGTTCCTTTGGACGAGGCTTTCAGATTAGAATTGACTATTATAGATTCGTCAAGATAACCATCATTATTTCGATTTTGTATTTTATTATAAAATTGATACTAACATATGGCGGAGATATTCGAAATTTTAGTGAAACATTTAAAAATGCATCAAAAACCTATCTTAACAGCAGTGTCAGACATTCTAGTTTGTTTTCTTACCTGGACATTTTTTTTGCACCAATTTCACTAATTGCAATTACAAATGCAATATTCAGTTATAAAAATTTAAGAAAACGTTATAGATATTGGGCATATCTTCTGATTGCCTTTATAATTGCCTCTGCGATTGGTTCAGCAACACGAAGCGGTATTGTGCAGATCACAATGATATCTTTTGCTGCATTTACTCTGGCAATCTATAAAAAGAATATTATTATTAAATATTATCACAAAGTATTAATATTTTTTCTTGCAATTATCATTGCCGTAGGATTTTTTACGTATTGGTTATTATTAGCAGAAACGAGGGGGGGGGGAAAGTCTGCTGTGAATCCATTGACAAATAAACCACCAAAGGAAAACTTTTTCTTATATAAAATAACCTCGCCGAAGTTTCATCCTTTAATAAACAGCGTCTCATTTTATATTTCACATTCTTATTATAGATTAAATAAAGCACTTAATATGCCTTTTAAGGGACTTGGCTTTGGTCTTTCTAATTCTTATTTTATTATGGATAATATTGAGTCATTGACTGGATGGTCAGGGCTTAAAGACATTTCATATGGTGTTAGATTAGATAAGGATATAGGAGTTGGCTATGGTTTATATTGGTCAACATTTTACACTTGGATTGCTTCAGACTTTACTTTTCCCGGAACGATTATAGTAATATTCTTTATCGGATATTTCTTTTCAATAGCCCTTAGAGACTCGTTGAATTATTCTAATCCTCTGTCAGTGTCAGTATTCTGTATACTTTTCTATTTCATATTTCATTTTGCATTTAATAATCCATTACAAGATGGATCAGGACTAACAACAAATCTGGTTATTCCTGTAATATGGTTAATCCTAAGAAAACATAATCGACAAGAAATTTCTTCAAATGTATAATTGGAGAAATTCTGATCAGATAGATTTCAATATCTCTTCCATTATTACCAGTATGAGCAATCATTCATTTTTATATACTGATTTTTAGTTTTCCTATCTTATGACCCATAAATCAGTAATCATCGTAGCTAACTTCTTTGAAAAGAATTATACATCAAGGCCACACCATACTTAACGTATCACTATTTTTTAAATCTATTTTAATAAATGGATAATAATCTATATATAATAAATGCAACAGCCACAAAATATGGAGGAGCTTTGACTATATTAAAAGGATTCCTATCTGAGATAAATAAATTTGATAGAAAATCACTATACTATGTGTTCTGTGGTATAGATTTAGATGAATTTGTTTCTGATAACATTGAAATAGTAAAAGTGAAAACAAATGGTTTTGGAATTGGAGGTATTAAGAGAATATTCTGGGATGTTCTAGGTTTATTTTTATATTGTAAAAAAAATCAAATAAATCCAAATTTGATCATTTCTTTTCAAAATACTGGAGTTTTTTATCCAAAGGTTAAACAATTAATTTATTACCATCAATCTATCCCACTATTCAATCATAAATGGAAATTCTATCGAAAAGATGAATCTGTACTTTTTTTCTATAAAGAAATTTACCCATTATTCATTCGTTTAATGTTAAATAAAAATACTGAATTTGTAGTCCAACAAGAGTTCCTGAAAAAATTATTTTCAGCTAAATTTCACATAAGCGAAGAAAAAATTCATACAATTGTACCTGATGTAAATTTAAAGTTTGAATCTCAAATTAAAAAATTAGTTTTAGATGAAAGAAAATTTCATATTTTTTATCCGACTAATCTGGCAAAATATAAAAACTATTATGTTCTTTTAGAGGCAATTTCAGAAATCAAAAAAATGTCTCCCGAAATCTCTGAAAAGTTGATCCTACATATAACATTAGACAAGAATAACGAATATTTAAAGCATAAGATATCAAAATTTCAAATTTCAGATAATTTAAATTTACTGGGAACCATTCCCTATAATGAAGTTATTTCATATTACAATTCAGTAAATCTGTTAGTTTTCCCAAGTTACATCGAAACATTAGGATTGCCTTTAATAGAAGCAGCATATTTTGGGTTGCCAATTTTAGTATCAGATCTGGATTATGCACGTGAGTTATTACATGAGTATAAAGGTGTAACTTTTGTACAGTATGACGATGTTGTAAAATGGGCAAATGCTATTATAGAACTTTCGAAAACGCATCAAAAAGTTGATTCTTTTAAAGTATATTCTATTAATAACTCAATGAGTAAATTTCTTGAATTATCTAATGAAATAATTAATAATAATGTTCAAAAATAAAACTCTGCTAATAACCGGCGGAACCGGTTCTTTTGGCAATGCCGTTTTAAAACGATTTCTTAATTCAGATATTAACGAAATCAGGATCTTTTCCCGTGACGAAAAAAAACAGGACGATATGCGTCGTTATTATAACAGTTCAAAGATAAAGTTCTATATAGGTGATGTGCGGGATGTAAATAGCATTGACCGTGTTATGCATGGGGTTGATTTTGTATTTCATGCTGCCGCTTTAAAGCAGGTTCCTTCGTGCGAGTTTTTCCCTGTTGAAGCGGTGAAAACAAATATTCTCGGAACCGATAATATGCTCCGGGCTGCTGAAAAGTATGCTGTAAAACGGGTTGTCGTATTAAGTACAGACAAGGCAGCTTACCCTATAAATGCCATGGGAATGTCAAAAGCTTTAATGGAGAAGGTTATGGTTGCCCGATCTAGAAGTAATGAAGCCTCTAAACAAATATTTTGTGGAACGCGCTATGGTAATGTTATGGCATCCAGAGGATCAGTAATTCCTCTCTTTATTGAGCAAATAAAGGCTGGCAAACCCTTGACCATTACCGATCCTAATATGACTCGCTTTATGATGACTCTTGAGGATGCTGTTGACCTAGTCCTTTATGCTTTTAACCAAGGTCAGCCAGGGATATATTTGTTCAGAAAGCACCGGCATCAACTATAGAGACCCTTGCAAAAGCGCTGCTCGAATTGTACGAATCAAAAAGTAAAATAAAGGTAATTGGTACTTGAACAGGCATAATGATCCTGATGTGATCTATAAAACTAATATTGAGCTGGTAAAAAAAATAATAAATGCTTGTGCAACTTCATCTGTTAAACCTCATATCATATTTTCTTCATCAACTCAGGAAGAGCTAAACAATCTCTATGGCCGTTCGAAAAAAGAGGGACGGGAACTTCTTGAGAATTGGGCAGATAAAAGCGGTTCAAATTTTACCGGGCTAGTGATTCCAAATGTTTTTGGATGTTTTGGTAATCCATACCATAATTCTGTTGTAGCAACATTCTGCCATCAGTTAACTCATAACGAAGCTCCACGAATTGAAGTTGATGGAGAATTAAAACTTATTTATGTAGGAGAGCTGGTTGCTGAAATTATCAAAGTGATAGAATCAAAACATAAAACAGATACTTCTTTGAATACAATTGAGAAACTGTTACTTCCTCACTCATATACGATCAGAGTATCGGAATTACTTCAGAAGCTGACCAACATCAGGGAGAACTATTTTAAAAGCGGCATGATACCAAACCTTGACAATTCATTTGACCTCTACCTTTTCAACACATTTCTTACATATATTGATCATCAATCATTTTTCCCCTTTCCTCTCAAGATAAATACTGATAACAGAGGCTCATTTGTTGAAACTGTTAGACTTAAGAGCGGAGGGCAGGTCTCTTTTTCAACTACAAATCCCGGTGTTACCAGAGGAAATCATTTCCATACCAGAAAAGCAGAAAGATTTGCAGTAATAAAGGGTAATGCCAGAATAGAATTAAGGAGAATCGGTACAAAAAATAAATTATTATTTGAGCTTGATGGTGCATATCCATCATTTGTCGATATGCCTGTCTGGTATACCCATAACATCACAAATATTGGCAGAAAAGAACTATATACCATATTTTGGATCAGCGAATTTTTCGATCAGACCGACCCGGATACATATTTTGAACTTGTTTAAATTTCATTTATTTACATAATTTCTATGAAACCTTTAAAAGTTGTCACTGTTGTTGGCACTCGTCCTGAAATAATTCGGTTATCAAGAGTTTTAACAAAACTTGATTCGGAAGAAGCTATAGATCACACTTTGATTCATACTGGCCAAAATTATGATTATGAATTAAATGAAATATTCTTTAATGATCTTGGATTGCGTAAACCTGATTATTTTCTTAATGCTGCAGGTTCTAATGCTATATCAACAATTGGTCAGATCCTGATAAACCTCGATCCGATCCTTGAGAGTATTGAACCGGATGCATTTCTTGTTCTGGGAGATACAAACAGCTGCTTGTGTGCAATACCGGCGAAAAGAAGAAAAATTCCAATATTCCATATGGAAGCAGGAAACAGGTGTTTTGATCAGAGAGTTCCTGAAGAAACAAACCGGAAGATTGTTGATCATATCAGTGATATTAACCTTACCTACAGCGATATCGCGCGTGAATATCTTCTTCGTGAAGGTATTGCATCAGATCGTATTATTAAGACAGGGAGCCCGATGTATGAAGTATTAAATTATTATGACGACAAAATCAGGAATTCACAGGTATTGAATGAATTACAACTAAAAAATAATGAATATTTTCTCGTATCATACCACCGTGAAGAGAATGTTGATTCAGAAAAAAACTTTGAAGGTTTTGTGAGTGTTTTAAATGAGGTCGCAGAAAAATACAGGCTTCCGATAATTGTCTCAACTCACCCAAGGACAAGAAAAATGATCGATCTTAAAAAGCCGGAATTCAATCCAGGTATCCGGTTCCCTAAACCTCTTGCGTTTACTAGCTATATTCATTTACAGATTAATGCCAACGCTGTCCTTTCTGACAGTGGAACAATATCAGAGGAGTCCTCCATACTTAACTTCCCGGCATTAAATATCAGGGAGGCGCACGAGCGACCAGAAGCAATGGAAGAAGGATCTGTAATGCGAGAACAGCGTCAGTTGAGATTGGTAGAAGATTATTCCATGTCAAATGTTTCAGATAAAGTTATACGCATACTCTTGTCCTATACTGACTATATAAACAGGGTTGTCTGGGCTAAATAGAAAGATGAAAGTTCTGTTCCTGTTTATTTCTTATCCTGATGTTGCTGTCAATACGAATATGTATACCGATCTGACTGGCGAATTCTTTAAAAATGGTCACGAGGTATTTGTAGCTGCACCGGGAATCAGATCAACAAAAATTATTGATGAGGGGGGTATTAATGTATTAAGGATAAGAACCTTTCCTCTTTTTAATACCTCAATAATCAAAAAGGGAATTGCTAACCTTCTATTACCCTATCAATACAAGAGAGCAATAAACAACCATTTCGGATCTTACAATTTCGATCTTATTATAACTCCAACCCCTCCGATAACTTTCATTGAAACTACGGTCTTTTTAAAGAAGAAAACAAAAGCTAAAATATACCTGATTCTGAGGGACATTTTTCCTCAAAATGCCAAAGATCTGGGACTGATTAAAAATTCCTTCATTTTTAACTATTTCAGAATGAAGGAAAAGAAGTTATATCAGATTTCAGATTCAATAGGGTGTATGTCTCCTAAAAACATTGAATATGTTAAAGCTCATAACCCTGAAATAAATTCTGATAAGCTGCATCTTTTACCAAATTGGATGAAGGTGAATGATTCAGGTGAAAAAAGGTTAGATATCAAGTCGAAATATGATTTGAAGGATAAATTTATAGCGATATTTGGCGGAAATTTTGGTGTCCCTCAGAAGATTGAATTTTTGATTGAAGTAGCAGCTAAACTCGTAGATAATAGGGATATTCTCTTTCTTCTTGCAGGAGATGGAACTGAACTGAAAAGAATAAAGAAGTTGATTTTAGATAAGGATCTCCGGAATGTCCGCCTTATTGATCAATTGCCAAGAAATGAATATTTAGAGTTAGCTAAGGCATGTGATGTAGGATTGGTTAATCTTTCTAATAAGTTCACTATCCCAAATATTCCATCCAGAACTTTATCATATTGGTCATTAAAACTCCCGGTACTTGCTGCTGTTGATGCAAATACAGATTTTGGAGAGCTTCTCGATAAATGCGAAGGAGGATTATGGTCGCTAACAGGTGACCATGAAGCTTATATTAAAAACCTGCTCTCTCTTTATAACAATCCTGAAATAAGAAGAAAGATTGGAGTAAATGGTTACAATTACCTGCTTAAAGAGTTGAATTCAGAAAAAGCGTACAAAACGATCTTGTCAACAATATAATATCCTGCATATTCCACATGTTGTACCGAAATTATCTAAAAAGATCAATCGATTTTATCTTTGCTTTAGTCCTAATCATTCTGACATCCCCTTTAATTATTGTTATTTCTGCAATCTTGTTTTTTACTAATAATGGTAAAGTTTTTTTTATTCAGCCCCGGCCGGGCAAAAATGAAAAAATATTTTTCATTATCAAGTTTAGGACAATGAATGATAAGAAAAATGAAAATGGTGAGTTATTGCCGGATAATGAACGTATTACACGAATCGGGAGATTCATACGTAAGAATTCGATTGATGAACTTCCACAATTAGTTAATGTTCTGAGTGGCGATTTAAGTCTAATCGGACCAAGACCATTATTGGTAGATTATTTACCTCTTTATAGCGATTATCAGAGAAGACGGCATGAAGTAAAACCAGGTATTACGGGTTGGGCTCAAATAAACGGGAGAAATGCGATAACATGGAATGAAAAATTCAAATTAGATATTTGGTATGTCGAAAATATTTCCTTTTTTCTTGATATAAGAATAATATTTTCGACAGTAAAAAAAGTTTTTAGATCTGAGAATGTTAATTCAAATAAAACAATTACAATGGCTAAATTTTCAGGCAATAACTGACCTGTTTTATTTACATATAACATGAAGTGGTAACAAAATGTATCTTTTTTAATGACCTTTGGAGAATTTAATCATTAACCGGTTTTTGGATAATAGTGTAAATCAATAAAATATAAGAGGATTTTATTATGGCAAATTTTGTATTCAATGATGTTGGAATTTCCGGCATCAGTGCTACTGTTCCAAAGAATATTAGCAGGAACATTGATATGGCCGGTTTTATCCCTAAGGAGGAAATTGAAAAGACAATTAATTCTATTGGAATAATTGAAAAAAGATTTGTTGATGCAGATACCTGCGCTTCTGATTTGTGTTTTTCTGCAGCAGAAAAACTCATTGCAGAAATGAACATTGACAGGACAACTATAGATGTCCTGATATTTATGAGTCAAACACCAGATTATAAAATTCCTGCAACTGCCCCCATTCTGCAAAACCGATTAAGATTATCCAAAGATACGGCTGCTTTTGATGTTGGTTTAGCATGTTCCGGTTATGTCTATTCGTTGTCAATTGCCTTTGCTTATGCTTCATTGCCAGGTATTAATAGAATCTTATTGCTTGATGGTGAAACATTTACAAAAATAGTAAATCCCAGAGATAAAGTTAATGCTCCATTATATGGTGATGCAGGTTCAGCAACGATAATTGAGAAAGGGAACTTTGGCCAATCCTATTTCTCTTTAAATACCGATGGCTCAGGTTTTGAGGCAATTAAAATAAACGCAGGAGGGTACAGAAACATGTCAAATTCTGAAAATATTATTGAACAAACTGATAAGGAGGGAAATGTGAGGTCTGAGCATCAGATATATATGGATGGAGGAGAGGTTTTTAACTTTACTATGCGTGAGATTCCCAGAGACATCAAAAACATTTTAGCAATCTCTAATACAAATCTTGAAGGAATTGATTATCTGGTTTTCCATCAGGCAAATAAGTTTATGACAGATTTTTTTTCGAAAAAGCTCAAGCTACCGGTTAATAAGGTGCCATACTGTCTTGATAAATTTGGAAATACCAGTTCATCATCCATCCCTCTTACTATATCTTCAGAATTATATGCAATTTTAAAAAATACTAGGAAAAAGATAATGATAAGTGGTTTTGGTGCTGGTTTGTCGTGGGGTACTGCAATCCTGGACTTAAATAATTGTAAGGTAATTCAGGTATTCGAAGTTTAAAAAATGGAATTCCATCACATAGGTGTTGCAACGTGCAACATTAATAAGAGTATAGAGATTTTTGAAAAAATGGGCTTCATTTCTGAGGAAGTAATTTTTGATGAACTCCAGAAAGTAAATATTTGTTTTCTGAGAAAATCCGGTCATCCGGATATTGAATTAATTGAACCAGCCAATGAAAAATCCCCTGTCAGGAATATCCTTGACAAAGTTGGGACTACTCCTTACCACTTCTGTTATTATACAAATGACATTCTTCAGGAAATTATCAGCCTGAAGAAGAAAAAGTTTTTATTGGTTGTTAATCCGGTTGAAGCGATAGCATTTAATAACAAAAGGATTTGCTTTTGTTATAACAAGGATTTTGGTCTTATAGAACTTGTCGAGATATAAAGCACTAACCATGAAGTACTTTGTTTTCAGGAATTTTACAATTGAACCTTTATTCTCAAATTTTAGTGCGAAATTCAGCGGGTATGATGATATATCTGATTTTGATGCTGACGCAGATAATTATGTATGGCTATATCACATTTCATTAAATCCGGACATCCACCGGCAAATTATTGAGATTGACCACTTTTTTAATAAAGTTGAATTTCTATTGAAAAAATTGCCTGCATCAAAAGACTTCATTCTATTTACTCTGGTTGATGTTTTTTCTTATAAATGGCAAAACTCCGATTTTGAACTTGATAATAAAATTTCTGAATTCAACAGCAGGATTACAGCTCTTTCAAGAATCCATCAAAATGTTAAAATAATTGATTTTGCTGACTTTGTAAAAGGTTTTGGTGCCGATAATTTAATTAACTGGAAATATTATTATACGTCACAAACATACATTAATCCTGCATTATCGGAAAAATTCTGTACATGGTTCCGGAAAAAGACAAATGCAATAGTTTCAATCAGGAAAAAGTGCATTGTTCTTGATCTGGATAATACTTTATGGGGTGGAATTTTGGGAGAAGATGGCGTTGAAGGAATTCAGCTGGGAAATACATATCCGGGAAACTGTTATACCGACTTCCAGAGATATTTGGTTGAAGCATCAAAAAATGGAATCATTCTGGCAATCTGTAGTAAAAATAATGAAAGCGATGCTTTAGAAGTTTTCGAAACGAATCCAAATATGGTTCTTAAAATGAATCATATAGTTGCATATAAGATAAACTGGAACAATAAACCAACAAATATTAAGGAACTTGCAAAAGAAATTAATATTGGTTTGGATAGTATGGTATTTGTTGATGATAATCCTGTCGAAAGAGAAATAGTTCAAAAAGCTATTCCTGAAATTATTGTCCCTGAATTCCCTAAAGAGCCTTATAATATTACTATGTTCTTCAGAAATGTGATGATCGATCATTTCCAGATTCAAAGATTAACCAATGAGGATGTTGAGAAAACAATACTCTACAAAGAGAATTATAGACGTGATAGTTTCAAGAGTGAATTTACATCTATTGAAGATTATCTGAAAAACCTTGAAATTGAATTAGTAATAAAAAAAGCAGATAAATTCACTGTTCCGAGAATTGCCCAGATGACTCAAAAAACAAATCAGTTCAACTTAACATCTAAACGATATACTGAAAATGATATTAACAAATTTATTGAAAACGGAGATCTTGTTTTATGCGCCTCTGTAAAGGATAAATTTGGTGATAATGGAATTACACTGTTGGCTATAGCCACTTTTGATTTCAACAATAGGATTTCTTTTATCGATTCATACTTATTAAGTTGTCGCATATTAGGAAGAGGAATCGAAACTGTCTTCCTGAATTTCATTCTGAACCAGATCTATTTAAAAGGTTTTCGGAATGTAGAAGCTTATTATGTACCTTCAGCAAAGAATGCACAAGTTAAAGATTTTTATGAAAAAAATGGTTTTCTGGTTAATGAACAAGGGGTACATGGTAAGAAATACGTTCTGGAATTACAAAAGGAAATTGAAATAATGTCTTATTACAAAATTTTTTACAAAGAATCATGAATGATAAAGTAAAATCAATAATGGCAAAAGTTTTCAGGACAGATATTAAAAACATTACTGAAGACCTTAATCAAAAAGACGTTGTTTTTTGGGATTCACTCCGGCATTTAAATCTTATTGTTGAACTTGAAGAAAAATTTGATGTTTCATTTGAACCGGAAGAAATTTCAGAAATGGTCACCTTTAAAAAGGTAATTTATTACATAAACCAAAAACTCGCTAAATAATGGATGAGACTCGTTTCTTGCTTCAAAATAAGAATATAGTAATAACAGGTGCATCATCCGGTATTGGTAAAGAATGCTCAATAACCTGCAGTCAATTGGGCGCAAATGTAATCCTGATAGCCCTTGAAGAAGAAAAGTTGAATGAAACTATGAAGCTATTACCGTACGGAAGGAATCTTAGCTATGTATGTGATATCACCAAATTTGAAGATATTGATTCTGTAATTTCAGATGCCGTTTCGAAAATTGGCAAAATATCAGGTTATATCCATTCTGCGGGCATTGAAATGACATTGCCATTGAATGTTTTAAAACCTGATAACTATGCAAAAACTTATGCTGTAAATGTGATATCAGCCTTTGAGATTTCAAAAAGAATATCTCATAAAAAAAACTGTCATGAAGACGGAGCAAGTTTTGTATTTATTTCCTCAATCATGTCTGAATTTGGGCAGGCCGGGAAAATTGCCTATTGTAGCAGTAAAGGCGCTCTCGTGGCAGGAGCTAGAGCGATGGCGTTAGAACTGACCTCGAAAAAAATCAGAGTAAATTGTATTTCACCCGGTATGGTAAGGACCGAAATGTCGCAAAAGCTTCTGGATTCTATTTCAGAAGAAGCACAGAACGATATTGTAAAAATGCATCCCCTGGGTATAGGACAGCCATCAGATGTGGCAAATGGCTGTGTATTCCTTCTTTCCGATGCTTCAAAATGGATAACTGGTATTAACCTTTATATAGATGGTGGCTATGGAGCAAAGTAAAAAAAACTTGTTTATTATTGGTGCTGGTGGCTTTGGCAGAGAACTTGAATTATGGTTAAATCTAATTCCGGAAGCTAATCAGGATTTTCATATTATCGGATATATTGATGATAATCTAAATGTACTTGACGGATTTCCGAGTTCTTATAAAGTTCTAGGAACAATTGATGGCTATGTTTTTAATAACGACGACTATGCTCTGATTTCAATTGCTGATCCATTAATAAAGGAAAATGTGTTTAGCCGTATAAAAAACCGTGTGATTCTGTATACCTTCATCGCACATTCAGCTATTGTTGGAAACCCTTTGAATTTAGGAGAAGGATCGGTTATTTGTCCGAACACTATAATCTCAACAAATGTTATTGTTGGAAAGTGTGTGACTGTGAATTGCGGAACACAATTGGGACATGATTCGAGGATTGGAAATTTCACCTCATTTATGGCTAGTGTTATGATTGGGGGAGATGTGATAATTGGTGACAGGGTATATTTTGGATCCCAGTCTGCACTGGTTCCCCGAACAAAAATTTGCGATGATGTTAAAATTAGTGCTGGCAGTGTTGTCATCAGGAATATCAAAAAAGAGGGCGTGTATTTTGGAAACCCAGCTAAAATTTTATTTTCTTAAGAATTGTGATGGGCTGGCTGCTGTCTATTATTGAAAAGAATATCGATGAGCTTTTTAATTATTAATTCGATTTTTTAACCGATAAACAATAAAATATAAATAAATACTTGGTAATCAAATATATATATACATATATTATACAAATGGATAAAAATATTTTCTTTAATGAACTGAAAGATATTCTGGAACTTGAAGATGATAACATAACCGAGCAGACAGGAATTAACTTAACATCATTATCAACTCTGTCAGTAATGGCATTCATCTATGAAAATTTTGAAAAGCAGGTAAAAACATCTGATTTACACAAGGTTGAGTATATCCAGGATTTAATTACCCTGATTGGCACTGAATATTTTGATTAAGCATTCAAAAAGATTAATGGTTAGTGAACAACCTGCAACATGATAACCTTCGCATCGAATAAGATGACCTGGTTTAGTTTGAATAATTATATCTATCAATATTAATGGAAAAAAAGATATGGCTTTCATCTCCACACATGAGTGGAAATGAAATGAAATATATACAGGATGCATTTGATACAAACTGGATTGCTCCGCTTGGACCAAATGTAAATGCTTTTGAAAAAGATATTGCCGAATATCTCAAAATAAGTAATGTTGCCGTTTTGGCATCAGGAACTGCAGCCATTCATCTCGCTTTGATAATACTTGGTGTAGGACCGGGTGATGAAGTAATATCAAGCTCATTCACTTTTTCCGCAACTGTAAATCCTATTGTCTATTTAGGTGCTACTCCTATCCTGGTTGATTCTGAAAAAGAAACCTGGAATATGAGTCCTGAGTTACTTGAGGCGGCTATTGTAGACAGAATATCAAAAGGTAAAATACCTAAAGCAATAATTGCTGTTCATTTGTATGGCATGCCTGCAAAGATTGTAGAAATAATGAGTATTGCTGATAGATTTGATATACCCGTTATTGAAGATGCTGCAGAAGCTCTGGGCAGTAAAATTGATTATACGGCCTGTGGAACATTTGGAGCAATGGGAATCCTGTCTTTTAACGGCAATAAAATTATTACAACTTCAGGTGGTGGCGCACTGGTATCCAATAACGCTGAATATATTCAAAAAGCCAGGTTCCTGGCAACCCAGGCAAGAGATAATGCTCCTCATTATCAGCATTCTCAAATCGGATATAATTACAGATTGAGTAATGTACTTGCAGGTATAGGAAGAGGCCAGTTTGAAGTGATCGAAGAAAGAGTTGCAAAACGAAGATCCAATTTTGATTTTTATTTTAATAATCTTAACCATTTGAGAGGTGTTTCATTTTTAGTGGAAAAACAACCTTTATTTTCCAACAGATGGTTAACAACAATAATAGTTGATCCTTTAAAAACAAATGGTATTTTATGTAAAGATATTCAAAGGGCTTTGGAAAAGGATAACATTGAAACCAGACCATTGTGGAAACCAATGCATCTGCAACCAATATTTAAAGACTGTCCATCATATGTAAATGGAGTATCTGAAAAACTATTTAATTCTGGTTTATGCCTTCCTTCAGGTTCTAACATGACTAATCAGGATTTGGATAGAATATTATTCCAGATCATTAAAGTATTTACCTGATTATTTAACTATTAGAAAGAACAGGTCTGTTCATTCCGGGTTCAGGGAGACATATTTCCTGCTTCATCAATTTTTTTTCCAATCACTAAAAATCTGCAACCATCAAATAACAGATTCCTAATGAAATTATTTTCATCCGTTATTACTGAAAAATATAGAATTGAGATTTGTTGTATAAATTTAATCATTCTCTGTTACCTACTCAGGACTATAATCCCAGTTTTAAAATTTCCTTTTCTACTATTATATTCTGGTTTTATAGTCTATACTATACTAAATTATAGAGAACGGATAATTTCAACGTTAATAGATTTTGTTCGTATTTACTATTTATTACTTTTTCTTGGGCTGATACTATTCATTTCTTTTCTTTTATCAAATAAAATATATTTGACGATTTTTAAAGATGTGGTCAACATGGTAATATTATTCTCAATATTTATCTTATCAACATTTATCGTAGCCGGGAAAAAGGAGCTTAATTTTTTTGTTTCCAATCTGATTTATCTTATTCTTTTATTTGCATTTGTTATTTCCATTTTAGGTCTGCTGGATTTATTAAGCATTTTTTTCTACAACGATTTTTCACAAATTAATGAAAATGCCGGTGGCTCATCAGATGCTTATATATCTACAGATTATAATTTCGCTCTGTTACCTGTATTTTTTGGCTTTATCGGTGCATTTTATTTTTTACAAAAAACAAATTCAAAACTTCAAATTATTTACTATAATGTTCTGCTTTTCATTTTTTCCATTAACATTATTTTATCGGGTTCCAGAAGGGGCTTATTTACGTTTATAGCTATTATGATTTTGCTCTTGATAGCACAGATTTTCACTTTCTATAAAAAGAATATATTTCTAAGAAAACTAGGGTCAGATTCAAAATATTTTCTCCTGTCATTTTTTTTATTGGCAATTTTCTCTTCATATATAGCTTTTAACGCTGATTATGCTTTTCAGAATAAGGCCCTGGAATTCATTGGTTCAAAAAACATAGCAGATACAAAACAGAAAATTGCAGTACGGATGTTTAGGTATGCCCAATTTTTTGGCATTAATCGCCCTTTCTGGGATTTTTATTCTCGTATATGGTCTTCTATTCCTGAGGATCCTGATAGTGGGTGGGGGACAAGTGTGCATAAAACAATATTCCCATTAACTGGTAAAAATGTAGAAATTGTACCTAAAGATGCCAAGGGTTATTTACTGGATAGTTTATGCAATGCTGCCTACTATTCTAAAATGAATTTGTGTGAATCTGTTACCTATATAGTAAACTTAAATGTTAATAAGGGTGATCAATATAAAGCTTCAGTATACTGTTTTGTGTCAGAAGACTTTGACGGGAATACAGTATCGTTTGGTAATGTGTTTTCTAGTATTGGGGAAAAAATAGTTTTTGGTGACACTCAAAAATATTATGATTTAAAAAGTAAAGGAATATGGAAAAAGTTAGAGATTGAATTTGATTGTAATGTCGGAGAAGCTCCAATAGTATTGAGTTTTACACAAAATGGAGTGAAAGATTTTTCAAAACTGAAAGGATATGTAATTTTTGCATACCCACAATATGAAAAAATCAATGGGAAAAATACAGATTTATATATTAATACTCTTCCAGTCAGAAGCGACCATAAAGAAGAAGCAATAATTGTTATGGCAAATGATGAAGCATCTCTAAGTAGCAATGTCTCATTATATCAACCTAAGAAATTGGATAATAATGATCATTATTTATTTTCAGCAGATGACATGGAATTAAATCATGAAATAAGCCCGGCAAAAACTTTTACTTTCAATAAACAAAAAAACCTGTACTCCGGTAATTTTTGTTTTCCTCTTTCAATTTTGCTTACATCAGGTTTGCTTCAGGATGACAAAGATCCGGTACGGAATTGGGCTTCGAAGTTTATCTCGGAGGATACCATTTATTATCCATATAAAGCAAATATTACTTTAGAAATACCCTCGAATCAATTCACCGAAAGTCGTCTTGCCCGCTGGCACTTCGGCTGGCAAATCTTTACAAAAGAATATAATTGGCTAAAAAAAATATTTGGAGGTGGATTTAATTTTTTAAATTGGTATGGTTACTATTTTTTAAAAGATAAAACCCTAAGCGACTGGCCCCATAATCCTTTTTTAGCTGTTCTTCTATATTCAGGAATATTCGGATTATTGATCTATTGTTACTTCATCTATAAGGTTTTCTATTATTATCTGAAATACATAAAAGAATATTCATTGATGTTCATATTCTTTATAATAACTTCTTTCTTTTCGTTTTTCAGCGGCAGCAGCCCCTTTGATCCCCCTATTATGGGCTTTTTCGTTATCCTCCCTTTTTTCATTCATTCTATTCATAAGAAAGACAATCAAAAAGATAAAGAAATTACCAATGGATTATAATTTTTTCCAATTACCAATGTATCTGGGTTATCTCCCATTTGCGCAAAACACCATATTGCCTAAAAAGTCGAATAGTTTTTAAATATTAGAATTGAAAGTCTCAATTATTACCGCTTCTCATAACAGTGTTGATACTATTGTTGACACAATTAATTCAGTCCTGACTCAAACATATCCGGATATCGAGTATATTGTTATTGACGGAGCATCATCCGACGGGACAAAAGATATAGTTACTTCCTTTGGTCAAAGGATTTCAAGATTTGTTTCCGAACCTGACGAGGGTCTTTATGATGCGATTAATAAGGGAATCAGAATTGCTACCGGTGAAATTGTCGGAATATTGAATTCTGATGATTTTTTTTGTAATAACACAGTAATAGAAAGGGTAGTGGAATCGTTCATGGGAAATGAAATTGATGCTGTTTTTGGTGACGTCCAGTTTGTAGACACGGTAAATACTTCAAGAGTTGTTAGATATTACTCTTCAAAACATTTCAAAACTGCCAGATTCAGATTTGGATTTATGCCTGCACACTCAAGTTTTTATGTAAAACGAGAATTATTTGAGAAACTGGGATACTATAAGACCGATTATAAAATAGCCGCTGATTATGAATTATTGATTAGGTTTCTGTACATAAATAAAATTTCATATAAGTACCTGGAGATGCCTTTTGTATCAATGAGAATGGGCGGTGTCAGCAATAAGTCAATTCATAGCATGTATACTCTGAATAAGGAAATTGCAAAAGCCTGTAGGGAAAATGGAATAAAGACTAATTACATATTTATTTATTCAAAATACTTTTCTAAACTGTTTGAATTTTTAGGTAATGACTAAAGTGTTGATAACAGGTGCTAACAGCTTTGTTGGTACAAACTTTCTAAAATATTCTCAATTCAAAGATACTGAGGAGATATCCTTGCTTGATAAAAGACCTGAAGATATCGACTTTGAGAAATATGAAGTTGTTTTACACCTGGCCGCTATTGTTCACCAGTCAAAGAAGATCACTGAGGCCGAATACTTCAGAGTAAACAAAGATTTATGCCTGTGTGTAGCAGAACACGCAAAAAAAAAAGGCATCAGACAGTTTGTTTTTCTCAGTACACTTAAAGTTTATGGAGAATTTGAAAATGGTTATGAATTAAGAAATGAGAATTCAGAATGTTTCCCTGATGATGCTTATGGCAAAAGCAAGTATTCAGCTGAAATAGGACTCAAAAAACTGGAAGATAAACATTTTATAGTATCGATTATTCGTACGCCTCTTGTCTATGGAGAAGGAGTGAAGGCAAATATGATCAGTCTGATCAGACTAATTGAGATTTTACCACTTTTGCCATTTGGGAGCGTAAATAATAAAAGGAATTTCACATTTACTGAAAACCTTGTCGGATATATTGATAAGATTATTGAAAGGAAATCCTCAGGCATTTTCATAGCAATGGACGAATATGCCTTGTCTACAACGGAACTTGTTGTTTATTTGTCAAAATACTTAGGAGAAAAAGTCAGATTATTCAGATTACCTCTGATATTTATACATATTGGAACCTTTTTAATTCCATCTTATTTTGAAAGACTTTATGGTTCTTTAGAATTTGATAATTCTAAAACAAAAAAGGAGTTGAATTTTAAACCTCCTTTTTCATCAGAAGAGGGTTTAAGAAGAATGATACATTATTATCTGGAAAGTAAAAGGCTAAAGTAAAAAGACAAAAGACAAAAGCTAATTTTGATTCAGGGATTATCTCATTATAGCCAATAATTTTTAACACTTATAAATAATTTGACATTCATTCTGATTTTTGGTATTATCATTGCACTGGGATTAATCTCGTTTATCCTTACCTGGTTTATTATGCGTTATGCTGTCAGAAATAAAATGACGGTAATGCCTAATGAAAGAAGTTTACATGATTCGCCAACACCAAAGGGTGGCGGAATTGCAATTGTTCTTACCTGGTATGCCGGTATAACAATTCTATTCTTTTCAGGGGTCATCGAGCATGATCTGTTTTTTGCATTATTAAGCGGAATTTTGCTGGCTGTTGTTAGTCTGATTGATGATATCAGGGGACTAAGACCTGTTATCCGACTTATAGTTCAGTTCCTCACAGCTATCCTGGCTTTTATCTTTCTGGAGGGACTTCGTCCTTTGGTAATGCCTTCCATAAATATCAATTATAATTATATTGTTTATCCGATAGCTATTATCGGAATGGTCTGGTTTATCAATCTGTTTAATTTCATGGATGGAGTTGATGGTTTTGCTTCCCTGGAAGCTATTATACTCTGCGCTGTATTCTTTGTTTTTACCTGGAGTATGTCGACTGTGTTATTAATAGCCTGTGTTACAGGATTCCTGTACTGGAACTGGCCCAAAGCGTCAATTTTTATGGGCGATGTCGGAAGCACCCAACTAGGATTTATTCTGGTCGTTTTAGGGATCTACTTTCACAATTCTTACGAGTTTTCAATCCTAAACTGGATAATGTTAACCTCACCATTCTGGTTTGATGCCACGCTTACTCTCTTGAGGAGGTTGAGAAACAGAGAAAAATTAAGTGAAGCTCATCGGAAACATGTATATCAGAGAATGGTACAGGCTGGTTCCTCACATGAAAAGGTGAATGGTTTTTTGTTATTGATCAACGTCATTATCATTATATTGATTATACTCTACAGGGAATTTAAGATTTTGCAAATTCCTCTTTTTGTGATTAGTCTGATTCTATTCTACTTAATTACTAAATACGTCGATAAGAGAGTGCCATTCTCCAAATAAAGATATCCTTGAAACGCGAAAAATTCTTTCCTTACCACCTTCTAAGATCCGAATTATTAAGGAGCGCTTCAGTATTGATTTCGGGATCGATAATTGCTCAACTATTATCAATTCTCCTGCGCCCGATACTTACAAGACTTTTTTCCCCTGAATCGTTTGGAATTTATTCAGTTTATCTGAGCCTGGTTGGGATAATTATCGTTTTTTCTTCCTTAAGATATGACGATGCGATAGTGCTGCCAAAATCCGATAAAGAATCGACAAATCTTCTTGGACTTTCGCTTATCCTTAACTTTTTAATTAATCTTATTTTCTTTTCATTGGTATTATTATTTGGCAGGAAAATCATTTCTTTTCTCAACTTGCCGTCAAATTTTCCTGTCGCCATATTGTATATAATTCCTTTAGGAGCATTTTTATTCAGTACATATCAGTCTTTAAACTCATGGTTGATCAGGAGAAGAAAATTCTTTTCGGTATCGCTTAATAAACTGGTTCGGCGCAGTTCCGAAGGTGCGTCTCAGATAAGTTTAGCCATATTAAAATCATTCAACGGCTTAATTTACAGCGACGTTATCGGGCAGGTTGCCAATGTAGCTACGGTTGCCATACAAACAAGAAAAAATGAACTTAATCTGAAATTGATTAGTTTTGTTAAATTAAAGTATGTATTCAGAAAGTATTCCGAATTTCCAAAATTTAATCTGATACCTGCTTTTATGAGCTCTTGCAGCTATCTTCTGCCTCCAATCTTTATAAACAAGTTCTTTTCACCGGAAACAGCAGGTTTTTTTGATCAATCTAAACTTTTACTATCAATTCCTCTTGCTTTTATCTCTGCTTCATTTTCGAATGTACTGCTTCAGAAAATTTCTGAAAAATTCAATAAAAAAGAAAGTTTCCTTGCTGAACTTAAACCCGTTCTCTATATCGTCGGATTAATATCTATAGTTGAAATCATATCGATATTACTATTCGGAGAAGATCTATTTAAAATAGTTTTTGGTGCCAGATGGATCACCTCAGGCAAAATATCCAAAATAATGGTCTGGTCATTTGCTTTTAATTTTATTGTTTCTTCTTTTACCAGCATTTTTGTCTCAATGAGAAGAATAAGAACCTTTAGTATCTGGCAATCGTTCTATTTTTTTTCCATCCTGTTACTATTGTTCTTTAAACATTTACCTTTTACGGACTTTCTTAAGATCTATGTATTAATTGAGGTGATTTGCTACTTTATTGTTGCTATAATAATGTTCAAAATTATTTACCGGTATGAATCCTCTTTAATAAGAAAAGTAAATTGAATTTTACGACTTACAATTTGCCGGTAACACATCAAGTGCAGTTTTTTCTTCGGACTATATAATCAAATGAGTTTCAGATTATTTTCAATAAGTTCAATGTATTCCGGCTACCTGGATTCATTTTATCAGAAGCATCCTGTTCTGGCAAATCTTACGTACAATGATCATCTTGATTTATTATTAGGTGAAACAACGGAATTTGTAGGATCCTATATCAGAAACTTCAGAAGATTAGGAGTTGAAGCGGATTGTGTCATAGCAAATGATAAGCAGCTTCAACTAAAATGGGGCAATGAAAAGGGAATGCCGGGTGAAAAGTCCGGTGACGTTCTCTTTGAACAGGTGTCCTCTTTTTTACCGGATGTTCTGTTAATTGAAAATCTGAGTATTGTTACACCAGTTTTACTTGAAAAGATTCGGTATGAGGTACCGGGTATAAGATTAATAATAGCAAATCATTGCGCTCCCTTTAACTCAAAAGTTCTTGAATCTCTTAGTGTCGTGGATTTTGTTTTTACCTGCACTCCCGGCTTGAAATCATCAATTGAAAGTCTGGGCAAAAAATCATACCTGGTCTATCATGGATTCGATTCTGATATTCTTCAAAGGATTAATATTAACAAAGGAACTCCAGAAAATGATTTGGTCTTTTCAGGTTCCTTAATAACAGGAGGAGACTTTCATTCTCAAAGAATAAAGTTAATTGAACGGATATTGCAGGAAAATGTCCCAATTGACCTGTATGTTAACCTCGAAAAGAATTACAGGATAAAGGCCAAACAGGCAATATATTTCTTTTCCAACTTCATAAGGAAGATAAAATTGGAGAATATGTTTAATAAATTCCAGATACTTCATTACGGAAATACATGGGTAGATTCTTACTCTGATAATTTATTGACACATAAAAGACCACCGGTTTATGGAACTGATATGTTTAACCTATTTCTGGATACTAAAATTGTGTTGAATTTTCATCTTGGGATGGCAGGAGATTATGCCGGCAATATGAGAATGTTTGAGGTTACAGGTGTCGGAAGCTGTTTGCTTACAGATAACAAGAAAAACATGCGCGACCTTTTCGATATTGACACAGAAGTTGTTGTCTATGATAATGAAGAAGACTGTGTTGCTAAAATAAAGTGGTTACTCGACCACGAAGAAGATAGAAAGAGAATTGCAGCATCCGGTCAACACAAGACCTTAAAATACCATACTGTAGAAAATAGGTGCAGGAGTATAATTGAGATAATTAACAGCGAACTAAAATCTTCAGGCAAAAACTAAATGATTCTGATCAAACCTTTTATTCCGAATGAATATTTCTGTACCTGTGGAGGACATTTTCTTTTCACAGAACTATTATGGCAGGGATTACATGTGAGTCAAAAACAAGTATGTAACAAGTGTAATAAAATAAGAATTGATTCCCTGCCGGTTAATCAATCAGTGCTGGAACAATATACCTTATATCCGGAAACGGGATCAATTAATGATATTGACGGGAATGCCGTTCCTGATAACTGGTATTCTTTAAAACTTAAGAGTGTGGCAAATCCTCTTAATGAGGATGTTGAAATTGAGATCGAAAAATTTGGAAATTATGAAGAGGTACTGATTCTGAATACTCTTGATTATGTTTATGGACATTCGTTATTGTTCTTGCTTAATTTACAGAGGATTATTGATGCCGAAAAACGAATTGGAATAATAGTTATTGTTCAGCCAATGATGAAATGGCTTATTCCGAAAACTGGAATTGCAGAAGTATGGACGGTAAAACTGGGATTTCAAAAATTTCATAGTTACTATCCTGTTCTTTCCCGGAAAATTAATTCTGAGTTGAACCGGTTCAAGAGAGTCTGGCTAAGCAAAGGTCATCTGCTTCCAACAAATGAGAATATTCAAATCGAAAAATTTACAGGAATCAGGCCCTATGACTTCTCAGATGAACCATCCAATCCCCGAATAACCTTTATATGGAGAGAAGACCCTGACCGGTTGTGGATCAGGAATATTTACTTATCTAAAGGATTCAAAAAACTTGGTGTCAGGAGAGCCCTATTACCGCTACAGTATTTAAGGGTTGTCTCGCTTTTCAGGTATTTGAGGAAAAGACTTGGATCTGAATTCACTTTTTCTATTGCAGGACTTGGAAAATATGGCAAATTCCCTTCGTTTATCAGAGATGAGAGAGTAACTCTTTTTACTGAAAAAGCTGAAAAGAAGCTCTGCGGCGTATATGCTGAAAGCCTTTTGGTACTTGGAGTGCATGGTTCAAGCATGCTCTTGCCATCTGCCCATGCCGGGATGACTATAAGTCTGATGCCATCGAGAAGGTGGGGGAACTTTGCCGAAGATATTCTTTTCCGGGAACAAGACATACGGTTAGCTGCATTCCAGAAAAGAATAGTGCCACTGAATCTTTGTATTTTCGAAATCAGGGATATCTTAATTGATATGGTTACCGGAAGAGACCAGTTCATTAATAAATTCATGCATTCTGAAGAGCTTTGAGCGATTTGAAAATACTTAATTTGGGATTCGAGAGGACAATATCAGCTGAACAAATTGGATTATTTCATTTCATATAATGATGTTACTGAACAGGCAGAGTTTCTTACAGGTTTTAGTCAATATTACATTAATTATTGTTTCAATTTTATTAATAATTTATTCAGTATATCGTGCAGCAACAATTTCATTTACTATTGATGAAAGTATTTCATATAACGTTTTTGTTCCGTTGAGCTTTATGGATATTGTATCGTTTAAAATTGCTATTGCGAACAACCATATGCTTAATACACTATGTATGAAGTATATATCTCAGCTTTTCGGATCAAGCGAACTTTTACTTAGGTTCCCATCTATTCTCTCTCATATAGTTTATATAATTTTTTCTTATAAAATTACTAGAAAAGTATCTTCACCGGTTATTCTGCTTGCAGGATTTCTATTTTTAAACCTGAATCCCTATTTGCTGGATTTTTTTTCATTAGCCCGTGGCTATGCGATGGCAGTTGCATTTACTGTTGTAAGTATATATTTTTTACTTAATTATATTGAATTCAGTAAAGCTAAAAATATCACATGGTCTCTTATCTTTGCTGTACTGGCTGTTCTAAGTAATTTTACTCTCCTGATTTTCTTTATATCTCTTATAGCGGTATTTAATATCTATTGGATAGTTTCTCAGTCACATTATAATCTTAGTGAACTTATTAAAAAGAATATGCCAGTGTTTATTTGTTCTGTTGTACTAATAATTATAATGTTTGAGCCTATTAGAAAACTGATAAAATATAAGGAGTTTTATGATGGCGGTACAATAAGTTTCTGGTCTGACACTGTTGGCTCATTAATTTCCTCATCACTTTACGGACAATCATATTGGCTGACTGCCTTCCTTTTTATCAAATACCTGATCGCATTTTGTTCGCTGATTCTAATAATAACTTTTGTTTACAAAACATATAAAACCAAATTAAAGATATTCAACGATAAGGTCTCTGTTACAATTCTATTGCTATTCATTTCGATTCTTGTGCCGGTTGCGCAGCATATTTTGCTTAAATCGTATTTTCCTATTAACAGGATGGCACTGATCTATATTCCCTTGTTTTTCATTCCAATTATCTTATTTGTAAGTGATGCAGCCAAATCATATAAAATGAAGTTACTAATTTTGCCTGTAATGCTCATTTTTGCAGGAGTTGTAACTTACCATACTTTTCGTTCTTTAAATACATCTTATGCACTGTACTGGAAGTTTGATGCTGACACTAAAAATATGCTTTCGGATCTTGAAATAAGGGTAAAAAATGATAATAAATCTTCTATTAAACTTGGAGCAATGTGGCTTTATGAGCCAGCAATAAATTATTACCGGGTTGCAAAAAAATACACCTGGCTTGAAAAAGTCAGGGATGACACATATAAAAACCCGGATTTTGATTATTACTACCTGGCTGATACATGCCTTGTTTATGCCAAATCATTAAATAAGCCTGTTATTAAGCACTACTTGAACAGCAATTCATATCTTGTAAAATGAATGTGGTCATATATGATGATTTGCAGGTTTCTTTTGTAGTTTGGCAGATCATGATTATTGATCAAAACTTTGTTTTAAATACCTTTTTATTGTGATCCTCACTAAACTGTCTATTATTATACCTGTCTTCAATGAAGAAGCAACAATTTCACTGATGTTGGATAAAATAAGGAACGTAAATCTTATCAATAATACAGATAAGGAAGTTATTATTGTCAATGATTGCTCCACGGATAAGACAGAAAATGAAATTCAAAAGTTTATTAAAAGCACTCCTGAACTGAATATTAATTATTGTTTGCATGTGTTTAATAAAGGTAAGGGTGCCGCGCTGCACACAGGAATCGCTCTTGCCAGTGGTGAATACCTTATTATTCAGGATGCTGATAGTGAATATGATCCTGATGAATATAATGATTTGCTTAAGCCAGTCATAAAAGGCTTTGCTGATGTTGTTTATGGCTCACGTTTTATTGGGAGTAACCCGCACCGTATCTTGTTCTTCTGGCATACAATCGGCAACAGGATTTTGACGTTTTTTACAAATATGTTCACCAATCTTAACCTGACGGATATGGAAACATGCTATAAACTTTTCAACACTAAAATGATTCAATCCTTAGAACTAAAAGAAAAACGTTTTGGGTTTGAACCGGAAGTCACAATAAAAATTTCCAGGGTACCGAAGGTCAGAATTTATGAAGTAGGAATTTCATACTATGGAAGAGGATATGAAGAGGGGAAAAAAATAGGCTGGAAAGATGGTTTCAGAGCTATTTATTGTATTCTTAAATATGGATTGTTCAGAGCTTAAATTATGATTCTTGTTCTATTATTATGGGGGTTGATTTTTTTCGTTTTCCTTACTTTAGGATTCTCGTTATCCAAGGTTCTTAAGAAAATTCCCGGACTGAAAGAGGAAAGCTGTTCTTTAGGACCAAGCGGCTACTTTTTTATGGGATTTTTATCACTCTCCGCTCTTACAGGAATTCTTTCGATTTTTATTCCGATTGCCAACCGGGTTCTTGTATGTGCAGGACTCTTATTTGTTATCCTTCTGATTATTAACTATAAAGAGATAATAATTGAGTTGAAACAATCAGTTAAATCATTTTCTGATTTAAGTACCCAGGAACTTATATTACTCTCTTTTCTTGTTGTTTTTGTCCTGACTGCAGTCGTTCAGAATATCACTTGGCTCGATACTCAATCATATCATGCTCAAAACATCCAGTGGATAAGAAAGTATGCTGTAGTGCCCGGTCTGGGTAACGTGCACGACAGGTTTGCATTTAACTCAATGTTTTTTATTATATCCGCACTTTTTACTTTTCAAATCAAGGATATTCTGATCTTCCCATTAAACGGGATATGCTACATTATTCTGATAGTAAAACTATTTACTCTTTATTCAAAGGAAAGCAGGCAGGGAGTCATCTGGAAATCGGTACTCTATGGTCTGACTATTTTGATAAGTCTGCTTATAATGATTCCAAATTTAAATACACCTTCCCCTGATATGATTTGTGCAGTCCTGACAATATATGCATTTATCATTATTCTGGATAGGACGGAGTATGGGAAACATTTGACTTTAATGCAAATTATACTGATTGATTTATTGATCTTCACTTGTGTTTCATATAAGCTTAGCTCACTATTTCTGGCAATCTCTATACTTCTTTTTTTAAATGAAGATTTTCTCAAAAGAATCCTGGTCACAATTGTGATTTTTATTTTAATAATCTCTCCTTTTATTGTTAGAAATTATTATCTGTCGGGTTATCTTATTTATCCGTTTCCGGCAATTGACATTTTTAATGTGGACTGGAAAATACCTTTGAATAATGTAATTGAAACAAAATCTGTTATTGAAGGTTGGGCAAAAATCCCTGTAATGGCTTATCAGGAAGTACTGAGTATGAAATTTTCTGAATGGATTTACCAATGGTTTAAACAACTGAGCTTTTTCAGCAAACTGCTGGTATCAGTTAATTTCTTCTCTGTATTTACCTTTATTATTATGCTTATCAGAAGAGATTTCTTTCTGGCAAAAATTCAGGTTATCATCCTAATTAATCTGGTTTTCTGGTTCATCAAAGCCCCTGATCCAAGATTTGCTTATGGTTTTATTTTTCTTGGATTTTCGTTGACCATTGCATATATTATTAAGCTTTTTGAGAATTCAGCTTTCATTGGAAAAACCAAATTCATTAAAATAGCACTGGCCTGTTTTCTTTTGGTCATCCTCTGCAGAAGAATCACATTCCCGGGACATACTTTAAAAACTCCTGCCTTATGGATTCTTCCGGCTCAATTCGGAACTGTTGAAACCAGGGATTATTCCACTAATTTTCATTATCGTATCCCTGTTAATGAACAGGAATGTTTCTACACTGATATTCCATGTGTGACTTATACTCTGGATAATGTCATTCTGAGAGGGAGCGATTTAAAGGATGGATTTAGAGTGAAAAATATTGATAAGTAATTGAGCTATTTCCTCTCTTTAAAAATATAAACAGCATTGAATTACTATTGCACACTCTTTGACAGCTTTTATTTAAGTCGTGGATTGGCGATGTATGAGTCCATGAAAGATCAAAGTAATAATTTCCATCTCTTTATTTTTGCTTTTGATGATTTAAGTTTTGAAATACTTCAAAAATTAAATTTAGACTTTACGACTGTTATTTCATTGGATCAATTTGAAACAGACGAGTTAAGAGAAGTTAAAAAGAACAGAACGACTGCAGAATACTGTTGGACTTGTACTCCGTCAACAATCAGTTATATATTAAAGAATTATGATGTGCCTCATTGCACTTATATCGATGCGGATCTGTATTTCTATTCAGATCCGGCCGTTCTGATTTCGGAACTGGAGGAAAGCAGGAAAAGTGTTTTAATAACGGAGCATCGTTTTTCACCTTTGCCCAGATTATACGAAGAGAAAAGAGGTGGTCGGTTTTGCGTACAATTTATCACTTTTCTGAATAATGATAATAGTTTACAGGTCCTTGAAAATTGGAGACAGCAGTGTATCGCCTGGTGTTATGCCCGGTATGAAGAGGGTAAGTTTGGCGATCAGAAATATCTTGATGACTGGCCATCAAGTTATCCGGATATCCATATTCTTCAGCATCAGGGGGGAGGCATTGCCCCGTGGAATCTTACGCAGTATAATTTTTCAAAGGATGGGAATTCACTTAAGGGGAAAGTCAGAAAAAACAGATCTGAATTTAATGTTGTCTTTTTCCATTTTCAGTATGTTAAGTTTTTGCCTGACAGTTCATGTGACATCGGATGGTATTATATTTCCGCCATTGTCAGAAAATTGTTTTATAAACCCTATTTGAAGAAGATTGAAGACATCGAAAAGAAAATCCGGAATCTGGATGTAAATTATAAAACAGGATTAACCACTTTCCAAACAAACAATTTAAAGAATTTTTTGAAAGCTGGATTCAAAAAGACTTTTGGTTATAATATAATAAAATTTAAAGAATAATGGCATATCTTATTGACCTGGAAACACATACGGATAATCGTGGAAATCTTACAGTTATCGAAAATGTTTTGCCATTCACGATTGAACGGGTTTTTTATATTTATGGAGTTGATAAGTCTGAACGGGGAGGTCATCGCCATCACAAAACAATACAGGCAGCTATTTGTATTCAGGGAGAGTGCAAAATAGTTAACAACGATGGGAAAAAAACACAGATATTCCATTTGAATAAACCCTCCAAATGTGTTTTGCTTGAACCAAAAGACTGGCATAAAATGTACGATTTTTCGAACAATGCAATATTGATGGTACTGGCATCGGAGAAGTTTGACCAAAACGATTATATATTTGAAAACTATGATTGATTACGAAAACCTGCAGAAGGTAAACCAACCTTATTTCAAAGAGTTTAATATTGTCTTTAACCAGGTTCTGGAGTCAGGATGGTTTGTCCTTGGTAATAACGTAACTGAGTTCGAAAAAGAATTTGCTGAATATATTAATGTTAAATATTGTGCCGGACTTGCGTCGGGTTTAGACGCTCTTACAATTTCATTAAAGATATTGGATCTTCCGGAACAATCGGAGGTTATTGTTCCATCAAATACCTATATAGCAACTATTCTGTCTGTTCTGCTTAGCGGACATATACCCGTTCTCGTAGAACCGGATCTGTCAACCTATAACATCGATCCTGAAAGGATAGAGGATGCGATAACGGCAAAGACAAAAGTCATTATGGTGGTTCATCTTTATGGGAAATTGTGTAATATGGATCCTATAATGGATATTTGCAAAAGGCATAATCTGTTCTTGATTGAAGATTGTGCTCAGGCACATGGTGCGTCGTATAAAGGTAAAAAGGCAGGAAGTTTCGGAGACATGGCGGCATTTAGTTTCTATCCGACTAAAAACCTTGGATGCCTTGGTGATGGGGGCGCCCTGGTAACAAATAATTCTGAGTACCTGCGCAAGGCCAGAATGCTGAGAAATTATGGATCAGAAAAGAAATATTATAATGAATACCAGGGAGTCAACTCAAGATTGGATGAAATCCAGGCTGCTTTTCTGAGAGTCAAATTGAAGCACCTGGATGAGATTGTTTCACATAAAAATAAACTTGCTGAGGTCTACCTGAAAGGAATTTCTGAGAATTTTATTACCCCAGGTGTCCATCGTGATTTTTTTGATTGTTATCATATTTTCAATATACGTCATAAGAAAAGGGATATGCTTAAACAGTTTTTATTTGAAAATGGTGTCAAAACGGAGATCCATTATCCTTTGCCCCCTCATAAACAAAAGGCACTGAAATTCATGAATTCTCTGAGTTATCCTATATCGGAGGAGATACATAGAACAACTCTGAGTTTACCTGTATCTTCTTTTCATACTATTGATGACGTGCAAAAGATTACTAAAATTCTAAATGAGTTTAAATATTAGTATCTCAAGATAATTATGCTTTAATAATTTGATTAGAATATTCTTGTAACGATCATGTCTTGTTTAATATACCAAAAATGAAAATGAATAAATTAAGATTTGCAATTGTAGGGTGTGGGAGAATATCAAAAAGACATGCAGAGCAAATTAACCGCCTGGCGGTTTTGGCAGCAGTATGTGATAAAGTGAAGTCGAGTGCTGATCTTCTGAGCCAGAAATACGGAGCAAAGGTTTATACCGACTTTAATGATTTGTTATCAAATGAAAAAGAGCTCGATGTGATTTCGGTTTGTACACCAAATGGATTACATGCTGAACATTCTATTATGGCATTCCGCAATGGATTGCATGTTTTATGCGAAAAGCCGATGGCTATAAGTGTGTTTGATTGCGGCGAAATGATAAAAGAGGCGGATAAGGCAAACAGAAGACTTTTTGTTGTTAAACAAAACAGATATAATCCTCCGGTCAGGGCCATTAAAGATGCAATCGACGATAACAGACTGGGCAAAATACATAATATCCAGCTTAATTGCTTTTGGAACCGGAATGTTGAATATTATAACCAGTCTGACTGGAAAGGAACCATTAAGCTTGATGGAGGTACCCTGTTTACCCAATTCAGCCATTTCATCGATCTGCTATATTGGATGTTCGGAGATATTAAAAAAGCAGAAGCCATTACCAGAAATTTCATTCATGAAAAAATAATTGAATTTGAAGACTGTGGGGTTGTGATTGTAGAATTCTACAATGGGATCATTGGAACAATAAATTTCACTGTAAATAGTTATTCTAAGAATATGGAAGGATCTTTAACGATTTTTGGAGAATACGGAACTGTTAAAATCGGTGGTCAATATCTGAATGAGTTGGAATATCAGAATATTAAGGATTATAAAATTACTGATTTACCGGCTGGGAATCCACCAAATAATTATGGGCAGTATACCGGATCGATGTCTAATCATGACAAAGTCTACGAGAATGTTATTGATGTTTTGTTGAATAAAGGGACAATTGGTACAAATGGTTTTGAAGGATTAAAAACAGTTGAAATAATTGATAAAATATATTCTGCGGCTGACAGAAAATAAGTTTAAATTTTAGCTATTTTTCCTCTGAGCTTATGATTTTAAGTTCCCGCGAAATTGATAACCGATTAAGAAAGAACAACTTAATAAATATTGATGATACCTTTTGTTGATTTAAGTGCGCAATACAGAAGTATTAAAAGCGAGATTGACAATGCAATTAAGGAATGTATTGATGAAACAAACTTTATAAAAGGTAAAGCAGTCACTGTCTTTGAAAGAAGCTTTGCTGATTATCTCGGAGTGGATTACTGTATTGGCTGTGGCAATGGAACTGATGCGCTGGAAATCATTCTGTCTGCATTAAAGATAGGATCGGGCGATGAAGTATTAGTGCCGGCATTAACCTGGATTTCAACAGCAGAAGCTGTAACAAATGTGGGCGCTGAACCGGTTTTTGTGGATATTGAATCCCAAACATATACTATTGATACTACAAAAATAGAGGAAAAGATAACAAAGAGGACCAAAGCTATTATTCCTGTCCATTTATATGGTTCTCCAGCTGATATGAATGAAATAATAAAGATAGCTGAGAAATATCGATTGTTTATTATTGAAGATTGTGCCCAGGCTCATGGTGCGGAATACTTTGGCAGAAAAGTCGGAACATTTGGAATAGCATCTGCATTCAGTTTTTTCCCAAGCAAAAATCTTGGAGCATATGGCGATGGAGGAGCTATTGTTACTAAAGACAGGGATCTGGGAGAATTAATTAGGAAAATTTCAAATCATGGTCAGCTAAATGAAAAGCATAAACATTTTATAATTGGAAGAAACAGCCGTCTTGATAGTATACAGGCCTCTATTCTAAGTGTTAAATTGAAGTATCTTGATAACTGGAACAACAGACGCCGTGATATTGCTTCATTTTATTTATCAAGACTCAGAGAAAAAAAAGAATTCCTTTTGCCCGTGCAGGAACAAAGTAAGAAACATGTCTTTCATCTTTTTGTTATAAGATGCAGGCAGAGAGAAAAACTCATTGAACTTCTTGAGGAGAAAAAAATCTCATGGGGAATTCATTATCCTAATGCCCTTCCTTTCATTGACCCATACAGGTATAAGAAACATAAACCTCAAGACTTCACTAATTCAAGCGATATCATAAAAGATATCATTTCAATCCCCATATATCCGGAATTAACAGAATTACAACTTAATATGATTTGCGACCAGCTTCTTAAATATAATGAATAGAAATATATCATATCGTATGAATAAGTTCATAGGGTGTGGTGGACTTACATTTCTTTGCTGTCTGCTATGTATAATAATTATACCTGTTCATGTAGATTTCTTGCCACCTGTAATGATATTATGGGTTGTATGCTGGATCATCGAAAATCGTCAGAGATTTACCAAAATATGGAATCGGGAAGATCCGGTTCTCTTTCTTTTCGCTGGTTTTGCGTTATACTTTCTCTGGTACCTTGGTTGTTTATTCTTTACGGACGATGTTCATAATGGTATATTGCTAGTATTCAGGAGACTGTCATTTATTATTTTTCCTTTTGTTTTATTATTTCCAGGTGATATTATAAAGAAGAAAGTCAGACTTTTGTTGAGGATTTTTTCTCTGAGCACATTGTTCTATATTTTATTTTTATTTGGTTTAGCATTAGTAAGATCAGTTTATATAATAAAGGGTGCCATTATCTTTAATCCACATCCTCCGGAATATGATTATGCAAACTATTTTTTCGGTACTTATTTTGTATTCTTGCAACATCCGACCTACCTGGCCATGTATGTTGTATTCTCAATGTTCATAGCATTTGAATCATTTTTTGACAACCAGTTAAAGTCATTCTTTAGAATATTATGGCTATTATCAGGAATGTTACTATTGGTCTCTTTGTATTTTCTTTCCTCGCGGGCCGGTATTTTTTCTGCTCTTCTTTTAATACCGCTCTATCTGATTATTCAATTTAAAAAGATAAAGAAATGGGGGGTTTTGGTTCTGATTGTTATTGTTGCAATGCCAGTGATTGTTTTTTCATTTCTGAATAATGACCGGATTAAATACTATCTGCCGGAGGCAAATGAGACTTCGTTAGTTGAAAAATTTATGCTGGATAATCGTATCCCTATCTGGAAATCTGCCATAAAGACAATTAAGCACAATATCGTTTTTGGCGTTGGCCCGGGAGATGCCAGTGAAGAACTTTTAAAAGAATATAAAAATGCCGGCTATACAGTAATGTGTTATGACAATCTTAATGCACATAATCAATATCTGGAGGTCTTACTTGGAACGGGATTGATCGGATTTCTGATTTTTATTACAATCCTGTCGTATATGGTCTATTTGTTGATATTAAAAAGAAATTTATTATTTGGTGTATATATTTTAATAATCCTGATTTTTTTTCTTTTTGAATCAGTTTTAAACCGGATTGCTGGAGTGACTTTCTTCTCCTTATTCACTTTCTTATTGTTGTATTTAGAAGATAATAATACTGCACGAAAACAGGAGATAACTGTTTGACTGGATGCCGGAAAATTATCCTCTCTGTAAGTAATATGCAGAGATTAAATTATTGAAAATAAATGAAAAAGTGAGACAAAAGCTCCCTTTTTTCATTTCAATACTTCTTATATATCTCTTCCAGTTTCTTGCGGTTTGAAAGAATAATCAGTATTATCAAGGTAAGACAGAATAATATCGGGATCACATTTTTAGCATAATACATTGCTCCATTGTCTCGTCTGGCGGGTAATGAAAAATCACTTAACACAGTCACAATTCCTTTATAAAGATCTCTTTCAGATTCCAGGATTTGTTTTTTAGTATACAGAGAATATATATCGCCATATACTAACTGGGTTTTCTGTTCCTGCAGAAAAATCATCTGTCCGCCATTAGTTGGTTTAATATTCCGTGTTTCTTCAAAGTATTTTACCTTCTGCAAACTGTCAAGTTGCATGATATCATAGTTATATCTTGCAAGTAAATCACGATTTTGCCTTAACCGTACCCGGTTCCTTTGCTGATATAGCGAATCATTCGCAATAAATTTCATAATACCGTTCCGTACCAGGTTTAAGTCCTGAGGAGAATTTATTTTTACCTGAATATCCATCCGATCCTGCATCCTGATATTTGTAGTATCAGCAGCACTATGATTTCCTTTATAATCAACAAAATCAGGAATACCATCTTTGCTCAGATCTATTACCCAGTATGCACTGATATCTGAAATATTTTTTACTGATTCAAGCTTTAAGAACAAAGCCCCGGACAAAGCTAATGCGTTGTTTTCTATACAGAACGTATGAAGTTTGTTAATTTTGGAAATTATTTCAGCAGTGGTACCTGAATTATCCTTAGGTTTCAGCTTATCCATCAGTGCAAGATTATTCCTAAGCACCATGTCAGAAGTATAAGAAGAAGCAGAAGTGTTTTTTATAAAGTAGGAAATCCCAAGACCCACTACAATACTTAATCCAAGTGGCAGCCATCGTTTTAACATAAAAACAAGAGATATCAACAAAGCCCTTCCCAGGGCATGTCCCCAGCGGTTTAAGGTTCTGCCCATTCTCCTGAATAAATCCATTAGATCTATTTCGTCATTCCTGACATTCTTATTATTGGATGCGTTCTCAGACATATCTAATAAATTGACGGATTAGTTATACAAATATATTCAAATTTGAGCTGAATCCAAGAGCTATTTCCGGGTTTAGATAAGTTTGAAAACTTTTTGAGCAAGCTCGCTCATTAAGGGCTTGTAATCCTGTATAAATTCTCCCGTGACCCGATTTCCAATAACAAGACAAATAGTCAACGCTTTGTGACCAAGCAATGCCGATAGCGCATAGATTGCAGAACTCTCCATCTCATAGTTGCTTATTGTCCTGCCTCTGTAAGAAAATTCAGCCAGCTTTTTGTTTATTTCATTGTCAAATGTTTCAAGCCTGAGTCTTCTTCCCTGTGGAGCATAGAATCCGGGAGTAGATATAGTTATTCCCTTCTTAAAATCTTCTTTTTGAAACAATTCCATTAACTCATTATTTGCATTCACAGAATAGGGGTAGGAGAGTGCATCAGGCCATTCAAGATATTCAACAAGAGCATCAGATAAACCATGATCAAGTATCCAGTCATATCCTTCATAGAAATGCAGAAGACCATCAAATCCTATGGCAGTCTCGGTAAGAACACACGAACCGGCGGGTATATCACTCCTTAGTCCACCTGACGTACCAAGTCTCAGGAATGTCAGAGATACTGGTT
>Ga0209226_10000147_pt1 | contig 47930 bp, 53 predicted proteins | sample BarGraNGADG00212_2_FD_184497 | JGI IMG/M metagenome (GOLD analysis project Ga0209226, IMG submission 184497) | Arctic peat soil microbial communities from Barrow, Alaska, USA - Barrow Graham LP Ref core NGADG0011-212 (SPAdes) (version 2) | ecosystem: Environmental > Terrestrial > Soil >...
CTGAGCTTGCTCAACTAGCTCGCTTCATTGATAAACTGCCTTCAAGGATATTGGCTTTTCTACGGAGTTGCCAACACTGGCTAAAGTTCCCTCACGTAACACAACTCTTCACCAGCGTTTGCGCCGTCGGTGATTTCTTGGGAAGCCGTTATTACCTTGAAGATCACTCGAAGTATGGTGATATCACATGCAGATAAGCGTACGTAACAAGCTTGCTGGAACGGTGAAAGAAGTAAGATTGGGTGCCGTAATGGCAGAGATCATCATACAAGTAGGTGACAACCAAGTCGTATCAGCCATTACAAAAGATGCTGCTGAGGACCTCGCGCTCAAAGTGGGCGATAAAGTCACGGCCTTGATAAAATCAACCTCAGTGATGGTTCAAAAGTGAACAAAAACGGTGGCACAAATTTAGGCCACCGCACTTTATTTTACAGAAAGTCGATTGGAGTTCAATTGCTAAGCTGAGCGAATCCTGAACGCGCATTTTTTTTATCGATCGGAAACCCTACCCTCGCATCGTCATTGATCGCTTTTCCTTTACCTTTTCGCATGGTCATTTGCTAAAAGGTCGATACTCTCATCAGGATCAAGGAAGCGCGGAATCTAGGTTAATTGCTTCACGCGTTAGCATGCAAAAGTATTTCTTTGATTTTTGCCCTCCGGTTAGATGTGAAACTGATCGTAATTGTTGGAGATGGGATGGCCGATGAGCCGCTTGACGCGCTCAAGGGCAAAACGCCGCTCGAGTACGCACAAACACCACATATGGATGAGGTGGCGCGTTCCGGCTCCGTAGGTCAGTTTTACGCGATTAAGCCAGGCATTAAAATTGATAGTGACGCAGCTCACTTAGTGATGCTCGGCCAGGAGGTGGACCTTGCCTCCTCAAACCGTGGTGCATATGAGTCGCTTGGAGCAGGCTTCGCCCTCAGCCCGACAGATGTCGGTTTCCGGGTCAACTTTGCCACTGTAAATGACCAATTTTTGCTAGTGGATGGCAGAGCGGGGAGAATCAGAGGAGAAGCAAAGGAACTCGAGGATACGGTCAACGAAACGGTCGAATTGGACCACATCTCTTTTGAATTTAAACAAACCCTAGGGTTCAAAGGCGCGTTCGTGTTGCGAGATGACGATTTTTCCGTTGACGTAAACCTGCCAACGCAATACGGCGTCGGACAGCGCATCTGGGCGCGGCCATTGGTCGAAAGCGCCAAAGCACAACACACAACAGACACGATTAACGAGTTTATGTCAAAAACCAACGAAGTCTTGAAAAATCATCCACTCAACGTGCAGCGCATTGCTGAGCAAAAGCCGCCTGCCAATGTCGTAATGCCGTGGGCCGTAGGACAGATACGTCGGTTGAACCCAACTATGGCAAAGTACGGCAAAGGTCTGTGTGTTGCAGCAGCGCCAGTCATAAAGGGCGTATGCAAGTACTCTGGCATGGACATCGTAGACGTGCCTGGTGCCACCGGTGAATATGATACGGACGCCCTGGCAAAGGGCAAAACGGCGCTCGAAAACTTGGATGATTACGACGTTGTTTTAATTCACGTCGAAGGAACGGACGAAGCCAGCCACGATGGGAACGTCGAAGGAAAATTGATCACAATTGAGAAAATTGACTCGATGATTGGTTATTTGCTCGAACGTACTGATATCGCGCAAACCCGATTCGCCCTGCTAGCCGATCACGGAACCTCTTGCGTCACACACGATCATATGACGACTGACGTTCCCATAGCAGTCTGCGGGCTAGGAGTTGCCGCAGATGACGCAAAGCACTATGACGAAAAATCAGCTTACAGGGGCCGGCTGAATACCCTCTTCGGCAGACAGCTCATGCCGTTACTTGCACAATCACGGGTGTAGCTGCATTTCAACTATGCGAGTCACGGTGCGAGACGACCTGAAACGTGTGACGCCCTGCGAACACGGCGGCAGAATCATTGAAGCCTCAGAGACAATGCCGAGCGCGCTCGACTATAGCGCTAATTTCAACCCTTACCTGCACCCGCGGGTCAAATCTGCAATCAAGCAAGCCACGCAGGTAGCGTATCAATATCCCGAACAGACGTACAAGAGGTTTCGAGAGGCGGTCGGTGCGTATCTCACGGTGTCCTCTGATGCGATTGTGCCTGGAAACGGATCAGTCGAACTGATCCGGCTTTGTGCGCAGGCGCTTCTTGAAAGAGGCGACAAGGTGATAATTCCGGCTCCGACCTTCAGCGAGTATGAGCTCGCGTGCCGTTTAAGCGGAGCTGAGCCTCTGATCGTGCCTTTGTGGAATGAGAACGAGTTCAAGCGTGACCTTTTTTGTCTCTTGGCCGACGAAGACATAAAAATGGTTTTCTTGTGCAATCCAAATAACCCTACGGGAAAAATACTCGCAAAGGAAACGGTTGCCGAAATTGCTGCTCGGTGTCGTGCGAATCAGACGTTCTTGCTCGTTGACGAAGTCTTTATAGAACTGTCCGACCCGCGGCAGAGCATCGTGCGAACTAATCTCGACGACATCTTTGTCCTTCGATCACTCACTAAGTCGTTCTCAATTCCCGGCATTCGAGCGGGCTACGGCGTAACTAACCCCGCTTTAGCGCGCGTTTTAAACGGCTTAAGACTTCCATGGAATCTTAACTCGATTGCAGAGGCATTAACCGTCGCTTTGCTCAAGGACAGCGAGCCTTATCTTGAGGCGTCGCGTGCCAAAATCGCCGCACAGCGACGGTGGTTAGTCCAGAAACTCGCACAGATACCCGGGCTTGAACCGCTTGAAAGTGACGTAAATTTCGTTATGGTAAACGTTGCAGGGACTTCCCTCACCTCGAGCGAATTTGCCCTGAGAATGAAACGTTATGGATATCTGATTCGAGATTGCCGCTCGTTTAGATTGACAGGGCACGACTATATCCGGATTGCTGTGCGGAAAAAGACAGAAAACGCTCGCTTGCTTGACGCTATCAAAAGAGTCGTTGACCAAAAAAACTGATCACTCACCCTCGAGCCGGTTTCGCACCCTTGGTGAAAGTTTCATATTGCAGAGTGGCGTAGTAGAGCGCAGGGAGTACATGATGACGGAAGTATTGTTGCTTACTCACAAGGGTTGTCCAGTATGCCCGATGGCGAAAAGCTTTTGGGAGCAACTGCAGCAGACCTGCGATTTTGACTACAAAAACATTGAGATCTACTCGCCTGAGGGTCTGCAGTATATTCGTCAGTATAACATCCGAAGCGTTCCAACTACGTTAATCGATAAGAAAGTAGAGTTTGTCGGGGTGCCGGACCGCGACAAGGCGCTTGCGAAAATCAATTGCGTCAATTCGAAATAGTCGTCCCCTGCGGCACTTCATAACCGATATTGTAGATAAACGCCTCGAGCTGAATTCTCTCGTTGAGCCCTCGGAGGCGTGCATAATCTGCGTTGCCCACCGTCACCAAGAGCTTCGCGAGCGCCTCTTCGGGCAGCGACATCGTGCGAATGTGAGCTCGAATTAAGGTGAGGATTTCACTGCCGCTAAGCCCAGTTACAAGCAGGAGACGATCAAGCACCTGCCTGGCCTTGGGAGCATCGTTTTGTAATGCGAGTTGTACCAGCTCGGCAATCCCCGTCGGGTTCATGCGTTCTGCAAGCGTATCTAACTCGAGCGAATTCGCATCAGACGAACTGCTTTCCGCTACAATCTGAAGCAGTGTTAGCGCTTTTCGAAGATTGCCGCCACTGTGATGAGCAACAGAAAGAACTAGTTCATCAGATAGCGTGAAACCTTCATCACTTGCGATTCGCTGCAGAAAGGAGAGCGTCATGTCTACGGGGAGCTGTGTGAAGTGCATAGGCAAACAACGCGATCTGATGGGAACAATAACTCGCGACGGCCGTTCGGTTGCTAAGATAAATTTACAGGTTCGACTGTAACGCTCAATTGTCCTTCGCAGCGCTTGCTGAGCGTCCAGCGTCAAAGCATCAGCGTCGTTGATAAACAGAATTCGGTATGGAGCAGCTAGCGGAGCGATACCAGCAAGTCGATTCATAATCAATTTAAAATTGTCAAGCACGCCCCTTCGCGCATCGTAAAAACGTGCTAAACTGCGTGACGCCTCAAGGTACTTCTTGCCCTGTTCAAAGATGTCCGACGCGTTGAGCTCTGTGAAGTTGCCCTCCCAAACGTCGCCGAAAAGTTCTCTTGCCACGACTTCAGCTGCTGAACTCTTACCCGTTCCAGCCGAGCCGTTGAAGAGCAGATTGGGCAAGTTTTTGCTCTCAACGATTCGCTCGAGTTGAACCTTAACAATAGGTTGGCCCACCATCTCCTCAAACGATTGCGGACGATACTTCTGCACCCAGAGGAGGTCTAAGCCTCTACGAGCTTTAAGCCCCTGTATTCCCGCCACTTTATCCATAAGTTTCTGTAAGCTCAGATATGTGTATGTGTCCTTCCGCCTCGCATTCAAGCGACTCTCAGAACGTCGATCCACGTCCAATTGACTGTAGCAGCGTTACTCATCTATCTATATCCAAAACGCTTTCGTCCTGCTGCACGCATTAGGAACACTATAGGCGGTAACTACTATGAACTTGTCGAACGGGCAAAGCGTCGCGTCGGAAGATTTTTTCAAAATCAATATTTGTGAGCTGGACGACTTATGACGGCTGTTAGATGAAGCTGAAGCCTATCGTTACGAGATCGTAGGATTGTTAGACGAAATTGACGCGGTCTGTCTTAAGAATAAGAGCATAGAAAGAATCTTTCAAATACTCTACGGACAAGGCGGATATAACGCGCCTCAGCACATTGGGCGCTCAAGACCCTTGAATCTAGGTTGTTGTACGAGATAGATGCAGCGGAACTTTCGACCGTTTGTGGCACTAAATGAACCGGCGCATCAAAAGCTTGTCACTTATATTAGCCTCAGTTCGCGAGTCACTGCGAGTCTTCGTCCGGCTCTCGCAGTTCTTCTGAAGCGTCTATAGGTATACTTCTGCTTTTACTTTCTGCCGTAACCAGTGAACTGTTTTTTCGTTCAGCCTCGATCTCTGACTCGTTTATTGGAATTTGCCGTGATTGCTGCTCGCGAGCTTTCGAAGTGGATGCCGGTGTAAGTGGCCGTTTGTCGAGAAGCGGCTCATTGTCACCTTCGCGAAGCAGTTTTAAAAAGAGATAAGCCAAAATCACTAGGAGAATAAGGATGACTGGAACCCAAATCCACGTCGGAAATTCAAATCCGCTAAAAGGCTGAGCGCTGCTGCTTGAAGTATTTTCGACTTTTGAAATTGGCACGATGATACGAGTTATATTGTCAGCTAAAGCGCGGCTGGCTTGCGTTGAATTGCTTGGCTCAGCTGACTGTAATAACAATACGCGTGGATCTGACGCCGCATTCTGCGGAGTGACGTCTTGATGTTGATTTGTCTGGCCGTCCGCAACTGTTCCGGCCCAAAAAGCTGCATTGACGCAGGTTGTTACAAGAAAGAATGCAAACAAGCTTGCGATGAGCAGCGATGCAATTCTTTTCATGAGTGTCGGCAGTTCCGACAGAAGTGCTTAGTATACAAGTAGCCTTCGATGTGGACTTCCGAGCAGTTGTTATACGCTTAACCTTTGACAACGCGGACGACGTGTCAAAACTAAAAGAAGCGTTTCTCACCGCGTGAACAAAAAAAACGTTTATGAGCCTTCCGTTTTTTTCCTAAGTCTGAAACGCAGGCCGGTATCCGACGAGGATCATGGCCCTCAAATCTAAGCACGCAGCTCTCGTGAAAAACTGGGGAATCAAGAGTGCATCGCCCCCCCCTCTCGATCGCTTCTTGCATCAGGGGTTCCATCACCATTATTGAGCGCCAGATGTGGTCGCGTGTCGATGGTTCCTTAGCACGAAATCGAAGGTCTGGTTAAATAACGGCTAAAAGGATCTTTTTCGTGGAATGTTTGCTCTCTCTTGAAATTATGTTCTGTGGAAACTAACACGAGGCGACGAGTGGTTAGACCTGCATATGTAGGCCCTGGTAAAACGCAGAACCTCCGAGGAATTCTTCGATTCTCAAGAGCTGGTTATATTTCGCGTTGCGATCACTCCGGGCTGGCGCCCCAGTTTTTATGAACTCTGAGCCCAGCGCGACTGAAACGTCGGCAATCGTCGTATCCTCGGTCTCTCCTGATCGGTGACTTACCACTACCGTGTACCCATTCCGAAAGGCGAGCGTAGCGGCATCGAAAGCTTCTGACATCGTTCCAATTTGGTTTAGCTTTAAGAGCAAAGCATTTGCTGCTCCAAGACGTATACCTCTAGAGAGGCGTTCGACGTTCGTGACGAACAAATCATCCCCGACAATGGTGGTGCCGCGTAGTCGCGACGTTAGCTGGGCGAAGTCTTCAAAAGCGTCCTCGCTGAGTGGATCCTCGATGAGTATTATGGGGTATCGGTCGATCAAATCCTCATAATAATTACTAAGTTCTGTGGACGATAGTCGGTTGCTGTCTATTGAATACGTCTTTGAGGCGTCGTCGTAGAACTCAGATGCAGCACAGTCGACGCCGAGCCGCATCTCCTGAACATAACCTGCCTTGTCGATGGCTGTCGTGATGGCGTCAAGTGCCTCAGAAGATGAATGAAGCGGTGGGGCGAATCCTCCCTCATCTCCTACATTCGTTGCTCCTTGTCCATATTGCGCCGTTAAAACCCGCTTGAGCTCGTGATAGGTCTCAACGCCCATTCTAAGGGCGTCTGAAAACGTCTCTGCTCCCACGGGTATCACAAAAAATTCTTGAATCGACAGTGCGTTGCCTGCATGTGCCCCCCCATTAATCACGTTCATTAATGGCACGGGTAACCTGTACGCATTTGGGCCGCCCAGGTATTCGTAAAGGTGCATATTGACTGAATTCGCGGCTGCACGGGCAACTGCCATTGACACCCCCAGGATTGCATTTGCTCCCAGATTAGACTTGTTAGGGGTTCCATCGAGATCGATCATGAATTGATCTATGCTTCGCTGCTCTCGTACGTCCATCCCGATGAGGTCTTCTTCTATAATTTCGTTGACGTTGCTGACCGCCCGCAATACGGTTTTTCCGCCGAAGCCCGTTTCGTGGTCTCGCAGCTCAAGCGCTTCGTTTGATCCCGTGGATGCGCCGGAAGGCACGATCGCCCTGCCGAAGCCACAACCCGTCAGGACTTCTACCTCCACCGTAGGATTTCCGCGCGAATCGAGGACTTGTCTTCCTAAAATTCCTTCGATTTCGAACATAATTTCACTATCTTTTGTGCTGTTCAATCTTAAATGCTGTTCAATCTTAATCTTATCGCTAACCTTAGCCCTCTCGTTGCCTTCAAACGTGATCTCTGTTAGTAAGTATAGTTGCTGGGCAAGACGAGCGCAGTCTCGCGCCATTAAGTCATTATAGTCCACCGATAGAGGTGTCCCTTTTCTTGTCGATAGCACAAACCGTCGCCATAAGTGCTTCGGACCACCGATAAAATAGTCGATGTGCACGCTTGCTTATCGCTTAGACAATTTTAAGTTCCTAAAGTTGCAATTTGGAGCGCATGTTTGGGAAGCGATTCTCCAAGGGCGGTTTTGTTTTCGGCGTAAGTATGAACGTCTTAGTCCTTGGGATTGTGAGTTTGTTTGCCGACATGAGCACAGAGATGATTTATCCCCTTATCCCTCTTTTTCTCGTTAACTCGCTTGGCGCAACGTTCATTGACGTGGGCCTTATTGAGGGCGTTGCTGAAAGCGCAGCAAGCATACTTAAGATCGTTTCAGGGTATCTCTCCGACAGGTTTGGGAAACGCAAGTCCTTGGTGTACTCTGGTTATGCGATTGCTGCGATCGCAAAACCCCTGTTGGCATTCACCACCGCATGGCAACAAGTCTTGGCGATTCGGTTCTTCGATCGCTTTGGCAAGGGCATACGAAGCTCAGCGCGTGATGCAATCATATCTGAGTCAAAGAGTCTCGGGGTGGGCAGGTCCTTCGGCTTTCAACGCTCTCTCGATACGTTAGGGGCTGTTATCGGCCCGCTTATCGCGGTCGCTCTGTTTGGCATCCTGAGCTATAGAGGGCTGTTTCTCCTTGCATTTATTCCAGGCATACTTGCCACGGCACTTGTGGTTTTTTTCGTCAAAGAGACTGCCGCTGGGCCACGAAGCAAACAGTTACACAAGGTATCCTTTAGGTCGTTAGACCCGAACTTTCGCACCTTTCTTTTGGGGCTCGGTATTTTCTTTGTTGGAAATTCAAGCGACGCTTTCCTCTTTTTACGTGCGCAAAACCTCGGCATCCCGACGCTCGTGATACCGCTACTCTATCTCTTGATGAATGTTATATACGCGGTTTCTGCATTTCCGTTTGGCATTGTCTCGGACAAAATAGGACGCAAGGCGGTCCTCTTGATAGGCTTCGCGATCTTCTTCATAGTCTATCTAGGATTTGCATTCGCTTCATCTGCACTCGTTATCTGGGTCCTTTTTCCCTTTTACGGACTCTATTACGGTCTTACTGACGGAGTGTCCAGAGCGCTCGTGTCCGATCTTGCCCCCCGGCACTTCAAAGCCACCGCATTCGGTACGTATTACTTCGTCATCGGCGCTGTCGCTTTGCCAGCAAGCCTGATTGCTGGCACGCTCTGGCAAACGATCGGCCCTACGTTTGCCTTTCTCTACGGCGCGCTCATGGCCGTCGTCGCTGCGCTGATAGTCGGCTTTTTCGTGCGAAATGACCGACCGATGAATCCGTGACATGGGTCCGTTTCAAGCACCGCTTGAAGGGCTTGAGCGAAGCGTGCCCTGCGGAGCAGTGCGAGCCCCAAGCGCAACGAGACTGCGAAAATTTATCCGATCTTGTGCTGATCAACTCTTGCTCCGGTCCAGTTGTAAGAACGCCGTTTGTCGGGTCTTTTGACAAACAACGATAGCCGCTGTAAGAAATTTTATATAGAACAACAACTCTACTTATTTTGGAGGTCAGCATAGTGAATAGTGGTCAACCGATTCTCATTCTCCGTGAAGGAACACAAAGGACGAAGGGCAGAGAAGCCCAGTCTATGAATTTTACCGCAAGCAGGGCCGTTGCTGAAACAGTGCGAACGACGCTCGGACCAAAAGGCATGGACAAGATGCTCGTTGATGGGATGGGCGAGGTAGTTATAACAAACGACGGTGCTACGATATTGAAGGAAATGGACATCGAGCATCCGGCAGCAAAGATGATGGTCGAGGTCGCTAAGACGCAGGATGATGAAGTCGGCGACGGCACAACAACAGCCGTTATCTTGGCAGGCGAATTACTAAAGTACGCAGAGGACCTACTTGAGCAAGACGTCCACCCAACGGTCATCGAAAAAGGCTACAGCCTCGCTGCAGAAAAAGCGATTGAGGTTGCAGAATCGATGTCTCGCCGCGTTTCGATAAACGACGACGATCTGTTGAAGAAGATTGCTCAGACGGCGCTCACGGGCAAGGGGACTGATGTAGGAACAGACATTCTTTCAGAGCTCGTGGTTGGGGCGGTCAAAACAGTCGCTCAAAAGGAAGATAAGAAGTTCAAAGTCGATGAGGAAGACATCAGAATTGAAAAGAAACTATCTGGTTCTGTTTCTGATTCAGAACTCGTGGAGGGTGTCGTCATCGACAAAGAACGCGCTGCTGAGGGAATGCCGCGAAAAGTATGCGACGCGCGAATCCTCGTCTACGATCAGCCATTGGAACTATCCAAAACTAAAACCGATGCCAAAATCAAAATAAAAGACCCCACTCAAATGAAGCTCTTTATGGAACGCGATCACGAAACGCTTATCGAAAAGGCTGACAAGATTCTGGCAAGCGGCGCAAACGTCGTGTTTTGCCAGAAGGGCATCGACGATCTTATCCAATGGCATTTTTCGCGGAAGAATGTGATGGCAGTGGAAAACGTCAAACGAGAAGATATTGAGACGATCTCTAAGGTGACAGGCGCCCGGGTTGTATCCAGCTTAGACGATCTAAGCAGATCTGACGTAGGCCGAGCAGGCGAGATTGAAGAGACTACCGATATCGAATCAAGCTGTGATACCTGTGGCATTGATTAGAGAGAGGTCCCAACAATGATAACTATAAAAGACTGTAAGAACCCGCGGGTCGTCAGTATTGTCGTTCACGGTGGCGCCGAGCATATCGTCGACGAGACCGAAAGAGCTGTGTATGATGCGATTCGGGTTGTTCAAGCTGCAATCGAAGACGGCAAGGTCGTCGCAGGTGGAAGTGCCCCCGAAATAGAAATTGCCATACAACTGCGCAACTATGCTTCAACGCTCAGTGGGAGAGAGCAGCTGGCGGTCATCGCATTTGCCGACGCGATCGAGATAATCCCAAAAACGCTTGCCGAAAACTCGGGTTTAGATCCGATGGACTCGCTCGTTGGATTGAGGACTGCTCACGAATCGGGAAATAAAACGATGGGGCTTCAGATTTCAACTGGAAAAGCCACTGACATGTGGCCTGACGTTATAGAACCTCTGAGAACTAAGAAGCAGGCTATCGTATCGGCTACCGAAGCTGCGAACATGATCCTTCGAATCGATGACGTGATTCAAGCCGCTACGTTTTCGAAAGGGCCATCCGAAGATGAAATGGCCGGCATGTCCGATCAAATGATGGATCAAATATAAAGCTGGTGCTGCTGCAGAAGTTACATCATCTGCAGCGCTCGTTTCTTTTTTAACAACTGTTTCTCGTTGATGTCAAATCTACGGTAGTCTTGGGCTGCACGAAAAATAGGCAAGATTCGAAACAATTTCAGAATACTGTTGTTCTCTTTATGAGAGGTACTCTTCAGCTTCGTCTTTGGTGGCCCCTTTGTAGGAGCTCATAGTTTCGCAGGTAGGGCATATCTCAGGAGGATTTTCCCCAAAATGAATGTCGTCACAGACCGTGCAGTGGAAATACCGCTTCATAAACCTCAAAAAAAGCTCTAAATATTTAGCTCTTTTGCTGCAACGACTCGAGATTTCCCTTTACTCACTTCAACCGTTTTGCGACGCTTAGCCGACCACTTGGGGAATGCCCGAATCTCGGCAAAAGAGCTCTGCCTAAGCTTACAGCGAAGACAGGATGTTTAGATATTTTATCAGGAAACTAGCAGCATACGAGAGGTGGTTCTATCCGCCGAGCGTTATATCCTGCTTATCATACCAATCGAGCGCTGCAAAGAAGTGTTCAGGCTTGAAATCAGGCCAGTAATCATCGACAATGTAGATATCTGAGTAAACAGATTGCACCGGCATAAATCCGCTTAGCCTTCTTCTACCCCCCCACCGAATTATTAAATCAATTCGTGATACATCGGAGGATCGTATCAGGGTGTTGACGTTTCCGCTCTGCGGGGATTTTGGCTGGTCATAGAGGGGTTTCAAGTCCCATTGCCAGTCATAGTTGACTAGGAAATTCACTTTAATTTTTCCCGTGCCAAACTTCGTTCTTTTTGTGTACGGGCGGAGCTCCTGAGGGAACATCGGGGAGTTTGAGTCTCCCACGACAAGTAGGCAAGCGTCCTCCAGCTTGAGCATCTCTACGCCGTCAATACATGCTTTTTGGAATGCTTGCCTTTGCTCTTTGGTTCTTTTTGTATTGTCTTGAGTGAAGCCGTAAGTTGTGACCTCTTTGACACCAATATTCGTACACAACCTGAGCACTTCTAACCCAGGGAATAAACCCGATTCGTAACCAGCCTTTTTTGGCAAACCCCTGGCGACGGCCCAGCGGCGGTTCCCGTCGGGAATGATGCCGATATGACGCGGTATTCTAGCCATGTAAAGATCTAGTTTGAAAACAGGAATCGATCTTATCTTCCTTAAGGTTCATAATGTTTGTGGGCGCATTTATGACTTTTGCGCGTTTTTGCTTATTTGACACTTTGAGCTATTTCGAGGCTTTTAGGGGTGCGACTAATCCGTTCTAAATGCTCGTTTAAATTCGCAACGAAGGGGACTTAACATAGCTATAAATCGAAGGGCACTGTGTGGGTTTGATATCATTTGTTTCAAACGTGCACGATTCTTCGTGAGGCACCCAATTTTTAGCAAGGCTCTTTACAGGTTCGTAGGGATTTTATCGCCTTTGTGGGGCAACGATTATTGATGAGCACGTAGTAGTACAGTTAGAGTATAGCACGATTGAAACACCCATGAAGCCGACGGAAAACTCTGAAGAACCTCTTGAAACACCCATTTGGGGGGTGCATTTGTCGAACTCGCATAATCTGACAAAGGAGGAACGAGAAAAGCTTCTTTTTAAGTTAAATCGACTCTTCACGTTCGTCGGGACAGAAGTTCCAGAAGAGATTGAACTTGACGGACAAGTCGTTGCGCTCCACGAAGTTATGTGGCGTTTGATCAATCACAAAAGGGAACTTACTCCTGAAGAGTTTTCTGCAGTTCAAAGGCTTTACATAGCGATTGAGAGAAAGATCCAAGAAATTGAATCTGCAATTAAAAGCCAAGATATCGACGAGCACCAAGCCCTCGAGTTATATACAGAAGCTCAAGGTCTAATTCGCGCTGCTATCGAACTGCGAGACTTTGAGCAGGGTAAGCTGCTTGATAATTACGTGAAGACGGCATCTGAACAAAGAAACGAAGCCCAAAAAAGGTGGCTTAGTTATCTTAAGAAAATAAAATAGACTTGTAAAGCTTATTGACCTGTCATAGTCTCGTGAATACGAAAGGTCGAACTTAGGCGCTATGTGAGGGCTTTTAAAAGTCTGTCGACTCTTCGGTGTCACTAAGCATTGCTTGCGCTATCTGGAGATTCGCAAATAAATCATCACACGAGGCTATCACGGTCCGCAACTTGCTCGCTCTTAATACTGCGAGCACTTTTTTCCCTTTAGCCTTCATTAGTATTTCAGGTGTGTTATCAGGTTGGAGAGCTTCGACAAGTAAGGACGCCTGCGGATGCTCGTAAACGATGATGGCAGTGATCATTTTTTGCGTGGGCGAAAAATAGCGGTGACAAAATCCGTTACATTTGCAGCCGTCGGCGTATCCTCACGTTAAGTCGCGCGTCAGCTTCTGGAAACCGTGAGACGAAGTGCAAGCACCCTATCGTGAGATCAACATCTCTACGGTATCTAATCTGTACGACCACTCGCGCGGCAGCACAGCTTTCCTCTTGTAGTAGTTGACAAGCCTTCGAATCTTCGACTCTGTTAGTTGAAGGGCTCGTTTATTATGCAGATCCTTCTTATTTTCCTCAAGATGATCTCTGAGATTCAGCGCTTTAGTGATAAGATTGAACAAATCTTCAGGGAGTTTGGGGGCGACCCCACCATCGCGAAGTAATTCCGTTAGACTCTTCTTCGTCACCGATTTGACATCCGGGATGCCGTACGTGTCCCTCAGAACGATGCCGATTTGGCTCGAAGAAAGCCCGGTGTTTCGCAGCTCAACCACGAGTTTCTGTACTTCTTCTGGGGTTGTCGTGATGGGAACAGTACTTATAAGCGGCCTGGTCGATCCAGACACTCCTTTCCTTCTTGCGTGCATTCGCGCCATTTGAGCTTCTTACTCCTGTCAGATAGTTTCTATATGGTATAGGGTGTGCTACTCTATGAGCCCCTCTTATATAATTGTCGTTGCCCATCTCACGAACAGTTCTGCCGCTTTACTGCGGTGCGATATAGCATTCTTCTCATTGATCGTCATCTCCCCAAATGTGCGACCCTCGTGCTCGAAGATGGGGTCGAATCCGAAACCGCCGCAGCCTCTTGAAGCAACTATGCGTCCTTCGACCTGTCCACGGAACAGCTTAAAATCGTGATGGTAGCTTCCGATGAGTGACTCAAATCTGGCTGGTGCCCCTTCGCCGACAAGTTTGACCAAGCCGCTGCTCCCTATAGTTCTATAGACGTACGACGAGAACGGCCCCGGGAACCCGTGGAGAGCGTCAACGAAGAGACCAGAGTCTTCAATGATAAACGGTGCTGGGAACTTGTTCTGGCAGTAAGTGAGTCCATAACGAACGACGTCTTCCAGCGTGTCAGCTTGAGGCTCTGGGTAGGACGCATCAATGTGGTTAATCGTCAGTTCGAACTGCTTAGCCTTAGCCTGCAGCTCAGCTACCTTACCGCGGTTTTGCGTGATAAAATTGATCTCTTTCAAAGGTATCGACCTCGCCCCTTGATCTCTTCAACTTTGGAGAGTACCTGCTCAGCGTCCCGGCATTTTTTGGTATAGCCTGCTAGAAATGCCTTTTTGAGCGCACGGAAATTCTCGTGTGAAGCTTCAAGGCTTTGAAAAAAAACGTGCACGTCTACGCCGCGAGCTTCGAGACTTTTGTCGTACGAGGCGAGTCCAAAATCGATTAAATAGATCCGCTTATTTAACACAATCATGTTGCGTGTCGTTGGATCGCCGTGCGCGATGCCTGCCGAGTGAAGCGTGCAGAGAACTTCGCCAATCTGTTCAGCGATTGTCTCATTTATGACAGAGCGTACAGATGGGCCCTCTATCCGTTCCATAGTAATGTCAAAGCCGTCGATTTCTTGTATTATAGGCGTGGGCACGCCTGCTTTTCGTGCTTCCGATTGAATTTTAGTTTCGCTTTTTGTCCGCTCTTTTCGCAGTTTTATATCAAGCTCTGCCGCGCGGTATTTCTTTGGAACGCGCTTTTTAGTGACTGAGTGCGCCTGAATATAGACTGCCGCTTCCGCCCCTGTGACCACCTCGACTATCCCTTGATCCATGGCACCTCGACCTCGTCTGGCCTGAAGTTCGGGTTGGCCCCAGAAGCGGCGATCGGCGTATGAAGCCCATGTGACAACATCAGTAGACCTGTGTACGCGATCATTGCGCCATTGTCTTGCAAATACTCCGACTTAGGTGCGAAGAAACGCGCACTGCGCTCAGAGCACATAACAGCAAGCATCTCTTGGAGCCTTTTGTTTGCCCCGACCCCGCCTGCTAAGAGCAAATCTGATTTATCCGTCTGCGAAAGGGCCCGTTCACACACTTCGACGAGCATAGAAAAGGCTGTCTCTTGAAAGCTATGGCATATATCTTCAAGTAAGGCGGACTTTAAAGCCTCTTGGGCCGCGGTAGCGATCCCCGAAAACGAAAAGTCCATTCCCTTGACGACGTACGGCATAGGTATGTATCTTTGTGACTCTTGCGCGAGTCTTTCCACCTTGGGGCCGCCCGGATGCGTTAATCCTGCTGATCGCGCGAACTTGTCCAAACAGTTCCCGATTCCGATGTCCAAAGTCTCTCCAAGAATACGGTACCTCTTTTGACGGTACGAAAGCACTTGCGAATTCGCCCCACTGACGTAGAGTACGATTGGATCTGAGAGATCAGTTTTCCATCGTTCTATTTCAATGTGGGCAATGCAGTGATTGACCCCAACCAAAGGCACGCCGAGCCGTAAAGCAATTGCTCTGGCAGCAGTACCAACAATACGCAAGCACGGCCCTAAACCTGGACCTTGCGAAAATGCTACCCCTTCGATGGAGTGAAGATCTGTTGAACTGAGAACTTCGCTAATCACGCCGATTACGTTATTAGCGAAGTGTTGGGCAGCCTCTCTTGGATGAATTCCACCTACTATGGGTATGTATGGTGAATTCGCCTCGCACAAAACCTCATCATCACTCACTAGGCTTGCGCTAAGATTCCAAGCGGTCCCCTCAAGGCCTAGAACGATCATTCCTGCGAACGAAGATCATTTTTTAAACTGTGTGTACCCGCACTTACCACAAGATGACCTATCCTTATGCTCGGCTAAAAAGACTCCTTCGCCGCAGCGCGGACAGTTTTGGCGCCGCCTCTGTGCCTTGTCTTCGCTTACGTCGTAAAGCTCACATGCCTTAATTTTCTTCCCCCCCGTCAGCTGGTTCCGTAGTCACCGTCTCTTCCGCCTCTCCAGCTGGTTCCGTAGTCACCGTCTCTTCCGCCTCTCCAGCTGGTTCCGTAGTCACCGTCTCTTCCGCCTCTCCAGCTGGTTCCGTAGTCACCGTCTCTTCCGCCTCTCCAGCTGGTTCCGTAGTCACCGTCTCTTCCGCCTCTCCAGCTGGTTCCGTAGTCACCGTCTCTTCCGCCTCTCCAGCTGGTTCCGTAGTCACCGTCTCTTCCGCCTCTCCAGCTGGTTCCGTAGTCGAAGGACGGTTCCTCTTTAGGATATGCTCTTTTTCAATTTGCGATGCGACTTCAGTGGATTCATACACTTTGATATATGCTATCGTCTCTTTCTTGCCAAAAGCAGTTTTCATATTATCCACTATTACTCGGTCAGGTTCGACCTTCAAGTCGGCTGCAACTTTGTTTTTCACTTCGATACGTGCTGGGGTAGCTGCAGGATGCTTAATCTTGATTTGCAGCTCTTTTCGATCCAGCAATGCGTTATGCTGTTCCTTGATAACTTCGATTTGCATATTAACTCCTTTTCATGCTTATTTAGGTGTGATTTTCAATATCTCGTGCATTAATTGTCTCGCTTTTTCCTTCCTCTCTCGTGTGATAGCAATAATTACCATGCCCTTGTTAGGCTGCCCATAAACCACCGCGGCACCCAAAGGGGCCTCCACGACAGCCGGAATAACAGCAAGATCTTCTTCTCCATTGACGACGATTCTCACCCGTTCAGACCGGGCGACGCGCTCCATAGAGCTGCTTACCGCGTTACATAGCTGCCGTGAGATAGAACCTGGGGGATTATCTACTTTGTAGATAACGCGTGGGTCTGTGCTAATCGCGCTGCAAATATCGTCAGGCACCTTCTCTCTCATTGTGATGCCATCAATGATGCTTACGTCAGGCACAATGCCAGCTTGCACGACATTGTAGGTCGTAATGTCACCAACAGTGACTATTTTGCTATAAGCTCTTAACTTTTCTGCACAATTGGCGTTTGAACAGAGATCACCAAATGGTTGTTGCAGCTCAGCTCGCAGTTTGTCGGTCAGCATGAGCTTTTTATCGAACTTTAAGTGCGTATTTTCCAGGTAAGTCGATATTCATCCGCTTGGCTACTTCGGAGCGTTTCGGGTCGATGATAATCAGATAGCCGCTCCAATCTCGCCCGAGTGAACTCGATCCGCAGACAGGGCATACAAGTCCTTCAACAAACCGATGGCAAGTCTTACACACTTGTTCTGGCATTTTTTTCCTCTTCTTCTTTCTTGGCTTTTTCTCGTGCTTCGACAAGCCATTCGACCTTGCCGAGAGCTGCTTGCCGCATAGTAAGGCCAATTTTGCTCTCTCGCGGTTCCCGTTCATTAAGGCTTACCGCGACTATCCTCGCCCGCAGCATATCTCCTTCGGCAATAGCCCTTCCGGTCTCTTTTCCGACTAGTCTCGCGTTCTTCTCATCGTGTGAAATATAGTCGTCAGCTATTTGGCTAACGTGCAGCAATCCATCGAGCGGACCTAATCCGACAAAGGCACCAAATTCAACAATTTCTACGACTTTACCTTCGATTATCTCCTGCAACTCTGGTTTGAAGGTAATCGCGTTGAAAGTGACATCGTAATAAATAGCGCCGTCTCCTGCTAGTATGCGCCCTTCACCGACGTCTAAGACATCAGTGACGGCGATTATTGAACCAAGCGTTTTGTCTATTCGGCCTTCCAGCTTATCACGCAGGAGGTCTTTCACGACGGCTATCGTATCTTCTCCGAGCCTTTCAGGCGGCAGCCTTACCGTGTCAATCAACTTCGCTTTTTTGTACATCTATCCCCTCATGTCCATTGGCTCATTGCAAATCGACCTCTAAATATTTCCTATTTCTTAGCTGCACTATATGCAGACCGTGCTCACGAAGCTCACGTTTAAGATCCTTGTCGTTCGTTACAACTGCTGCCTTGTACTTAAGCGCAGTGTTGAGGATTTGGTCGTCGACGGTCGAACCGCCTGCAGTTTCGACGGTCTGACAGCGCGCTGAAAGGCGCAGCGCCACCCCTGCCCCGGTGAAGCCTTTCTTCATCAACACGTTCAACTCTCGGCGAACTGGTTCTATCGTTGTCGGTATAAAGCCCAGTCTGCGCACCTCCTCAAATACGTCGATTCGAAAATTCCACGGAATGAAAAGTGCATTGGCATCCAATATGGCGATCATTTGATGAGCGTTCCAGCTCCAATAAGCCGCCATCGAGAGCCAATTCGTCTCGAAATGGCAATTCGCGACCCGATTTCTGCACAGACAGGCCGCTTGAGCGCTACTTCTACAGCTGAACCGCGAGCGCTGGTAGTGATTCCCACGGTTGTCGCAGTGCCTACACTCAACATAAGGGGCTCACTTGTGTGTATCAAATCGACGTTAAGCTCGTCAGAGCTTCCGACAACACGATCGAGGAGCTTAACTTCCATCGTAAACGATTTCCATACGGGCGGCAAAGTCCCAGGCGTTCCTGCAATCTGGCCGACGAGAGAATCACTCTTCACCAAACCGGGGTCTAATTTTGTTCCTACACCAAGCAGGCCCCCCGGCGTCGCGACTTTCAATCTCTCCTTTTCTGACACAATGCTCGACACAGATGTTGTGATGGGCACCCACTCGCTCTTACCACCAACTTCGACGCTCCGCCCGGGGCGTATTTCGATTTCATCTTTTAGCTTGAGTTCCCCTTGGTTCAACGTGCCGCCGATAACACCGCCGAGCAGCTTTGAGATGTCTGCTCCAGGTTTATTGACGTCGAAAGAGCGTGCGATGAACATTTGCGCAGGTTTGGTTGCATCGTGGACAGCGCATGGGATCTCCTTCTCGATAAGGTCTATTAGCAGGTCTATGTTTACCCCTTGTTGAGCTGAGAGAGGTACAATTGGGGCATTCTCTGCTACAGTCCCTTTGACAAATTCCTTGATCTGTTCGTAGTTAACGAGTAAATCGTCGTGCGAGACCAGATCGATCTTATTTTGAACAATGATTACCTTTTTAATCCCAATTATATCGAGCGCCATAAGGTGCTCTTTAGTCTGTGGTTGCGGGCACGGCTCATTTGCTGCGATAACAAGTATAGCACCGTCCATAATTGCAGCCCCTGACAACATCGTAGCCATGAGCGTTTCGTGTCCCGGCGCATCCACAAATGAAACAGTGCGCAGCGGCTCTGCTTTAGCGCCGCATTTGCCGCACACTGATGCGACTGTATATGCATCGGGTTCTGGACACTGTGGGCATCTCTTGAAGGCGACGTTAGCATATCCGAGTCTGATCGAAATGCCGCGCTTAACTTCTTCACTGTGTTGATCTGTCCATGTGCCCGAAAGAGCGGATACTAGGGTCGTCTTGCCATGGTCGACGTGTCCTACCATCCCTATATTTACGCAAGCTTCCAAGTTAGCTACCTCCGCGCCACAAGTGGTTGAATTCTTGTTGACGCTTCTAATATAATCATTCGCTGTATGCTCGTCATAAGCTACTTCGTTAGATATTTTCGTATGCACTCATTTTGAGCTCAAATCGTTTGCTGAAGTCGCTGACGGCCTCTTCAAGGTCACCTTGCGTTAGATCCGTTCTATCTTCAAATAACGCCTTCAGCACGGCTTCTCTCAATATCAGCCTGAGATCTGAGCCGGTGCATTGATCTGTCATATCTGCTAGTTTCTGAGTGTCAAACGTACCCGTAACACGCGCTAGTATCTTTTCAAATATTTCTTTTCTCATTAACGCGTCGGGGATCGGAAAATCCACAATCTTGTCAAATCGCCTCCAGGCAGCGGAATCAAGAAGCTTTGGGTGATTCGTGGCACCGATCAGAAGCACTCCGTCATCGACGAGGCTGATGTCGTCGATACTCTTAAGCAGCATGTTCACGGCTCTTTTTATCGCGCCGTGCTCATCTGCGAGACGTGTTTTTGCCACATAGTCAAACTCATCGATAAAAAGGATGCAGGGGCTCAATCGTTTCGCAAGAGTGAACACTTTACCGATGTTCTTAGTCGTCTCTCCAAGATACTGCGACGTAATCATCGAGAGCCGGACCTCCAAGAACGGCATCCCTAACTCTTTTGAAAGGGCTCGGGCAACAGAGGTCTTCCCTGTTCCGGGGGGCCCAACGAACAACAGCTTTCCTATTTCAAACAGTTCTATCTCTTTAAGATATTCCCTATATTGTATTGCCTTTACTATCTTCTCTATTTCTTCTACCTGTTCCTGAGTCAGGACTAGTTTACCGAGGCTTTCGCGAACATCCTCAGGCGCAGAGATAGCAACTAGCTTAAGCATATCTTCTGCTTCTTCGCCTTCACCTGCGATCTCGTCTGTCAGTGAGTGTATCCATTCCCTGTCCATTTCTATGGGTTTGTTATCTTGACGCGCTTGTTCGTAGTTAACATCAATTGAGTCTTGTTGTGAATAATAGAATGCCAAGGTCGGGTTCCGTTTGATACGGGATAAAGAATCTTGATTGGCAAACCACTTAGCGCCCAAGTCAAATACGGTGAGACTGATCCGAGCGCCAAACTCATCGAATGAGACAAATGGGAGCGTTTTTATTAGACTCCATCCGTGCGGGATCTCAAAGATTCCCTCAACGGATTTTTCTGAAACGACGATGGGTCTTTCTACCTTGCGCTCTTTGGAGTTCCAATAGTTCTTTCTTATTGGCGGGGGCATGTCGTTTTCATCAAGCTGATTGTTGCTATTGTAGATATGCGCGGTAAGCAACAGCTCAACGATATCAAGAACTTGACTTTCCGAATCTTCCACGAGCACCATCTCTATATAAACGATGATTATTGTGTGAACAACATATAAAGATTAGGTTGAAGGCAGATAGCTAAAAAAACACGTAAAAGCGGTATCAGATTCTAGTTATTACCTCACTTCCGTCGGTCGTCACTATAAGGGTATCCTCCGCTTGTGAAACGAGTCCTTTGTCTTTCAAAACAGGATAGGCATGGATCATGCCTGCCGTTTCCAGTTGCTTTAAGCCCAGATCGACGCGGCCCTTTAGCCATCTTTTTGCGAAAGGTAGTGACTTGTAAACCTCCACTTCTTTTAAGATCGCTCTGGCCTCAGGCGATCGAACCGGCTTTGTCTTCACAAGGCTGAAGATTTCCGCTTTTCCTGTCTCGTACACTCGACCATGGCCGTCTGAGGAAAAAGGTTCAATAGCTATAACCTGACCTTCTTTGAGTTTCGTACCGCTTTGAGTTCTTCGGTTGTGTATCGGAGGCGGGGCGTGTTGTGTGTAACGCTCCAGACCGTGCCCCGTTAGATTGACGACAGGATGGAATCCGGAATCAGTGATGGTTTGTTCGATGACCGCGCTGATCGCAGACGTGTCAACGCCTGCGTGCACTACTTCAATTGCTCGCTCGAGCGCGTTATTCGACGCTTCTAATAATTCCTTGTTGCTGCCGAGGTCAACGCTGACCGCAGTGTCTGCGATATAGCCATCTATATGGACGCCGATATCAAGCTTGACGAGATCGTGGCCAAAAGTCGACGCGTCTGCCTTGGAAGGCGTAGCGTGCGCTGCTTCATCGTTCAAGGATATATTCATCGGAAAGGCTACCGCTCCACCTTTTTGCTGTATTAAGTGTTCTATGCTTTCAGCTACGTCAAGCAATTTTTCACCGATTTTTACCTTTTTGATGGCTTCCCCGCGAACCTCAGCTAGTATGCGGCCAGCTTCGCGGTATTTATCTAACACGTCGGCTTCTTGCACCTATATCACGAACTCCTTTGGAAACTGGGTGATGTTTCTATTCCCGTTATGTGTAATAACAGCTACGTCTTCGAGTCGTACCCCCCCGATGCTAGGATAATATAAGCCTGGCTCAACCGTCACCACGTTGCCTTTTTCCAGGATCCCACCCCTTTTGCTGAGGAACGGCAGTTCGTGGACCTCTAATCCTAGTCCATGACCTGTTGAGTGAATGAAACCTCGACCATTGTCGAGGTTCGTCTGGAAACCACTCTGTTCGAAGTGATCTGCAACGGCCAAATGGACCTCCACCCCACTCATCCCAGGCCTTAGCATCTTAAAGGCAAGGTTTTGCGCTTCTTGAACTGCTGAATACATATCGAAGAGTTCGGGGGGCGCGTCTCCGCGAAGTACTGTGCGCGACATATCTGCGTGGTATCGGGATGTAACCGATTGCGGAAAAACGTCAAACACTATCGTAGAATTCGCCTTTACCGGTCCTGACCCTGTTAGATGGGGTAACGCTGAATCCTCGCCGCTCGACGCTATGACGTCTTGCGGCGTGCAAGCATCGTCGATAAGGGACCGGCCGATTGCGCTTTTTAATAGTTCCGACGTAAGCACCTGCCCCTTATATCGCAGCGCATTATCACGGATTTTGCTATGGGTTAGGATGGCGATTGCGGAGGCGAGCGCTTTTTCGCTAGCACGCTGCACCTGTGCCATGAGTTTCAGTTCGCCGGCCGTTTTGATCGATCGCAGGCGCTCGATCGAACCGGATATGGGTGTAATATCGTAGCCAGTGCGCCGCAGCTCATCAGCCAAACCTATGGGAAAATCAGCGTTAACCCCTAAGCGCTTGATGCCACATCCTCTTAGCACTGAAGCGACCATGTTAGGTGTGGCGCGATCGACTTCCGTTTCGCTCGAATCTTTTTGAAAATCCTCTCGCGTGAGCACACGATCAACACCTGAAGATCTGAGCGCCCTCGCCTTCTCCATGCTGGAGATTATTAGGACGGATTGTTCGCCTGTGCGCAAAAATAGAAATGGATCTTCTGCTAAGAAACTAGTTAAATAGTAAAGATTTGCATCCTTCGAAGACGCAGCGTACTGAGCATACCCGTCGAGGTGAAGTTCGGCGATTTTTTGATCGAGGGTTTCGGTTTGCGTCGAATTCAAATTGGTCTCCAATAAGTTTGGCCTTCAGAGCTTGCAGGCTGCAGGCAAGTGTTGAATGCGATCAGATACCTTGACATTGTCGCATGAATCTCAAATAGGCCATAAGATGCGTCTGTACCATCGCTTGTTCTCTCCACAGCATCAGTATGGCCGGGCCAGAAGTGCGCGGACGGTCGTTGGTGCATTACAAACGGGGCAACGCCCTTCCATAGGTTCGGTCTCTCCTAATACGTCAGCGTCACTTAACTCTTGGATCTTCCGCCCGCAGGACTCGGATCCGCACCACGAGATCTGAAAAATGCCTCGCTTGCCTCGTGCTTGTTCGGGTATTTCTATAGCGACCATATGCGAAACGAGAAACGCTCGCGCCTTTTCGGCTATGTTTTCCAACATGTCACACATCGCTTGCTCGAGTCGAGATTGCATTTCAGACCGTTTCACACTCTCTTTTTTTCTTGTATCCCTACGAACAAGGGTAACAGAACCTTCCGAAAGATCCTTAGGGCCTACCTCCAATCGTATTGGAACCCCCTGTTTTTCCCACTTATAAAACTTAGCGCCCGGCCGAATGTCGTCTGTGTCGAGAACAACTCGATAGTGCGACAGTTCATGTCGAATTTCGCTGCAAGCTTTTAAGATAGCCTCGCTGTCGGCCTGTTTGCTATAGATCGGAATAATAACGACCTGAACGGGGGCTATCTCGGGCGGGAGTATCAACCCCTTATCGTCGCCATGGACTGAAATGACGGCGGCGATACAGCGCTCTGAAATGCCATAGCATGTCTGATTGACGAACTGCTGTTTGCCGTCCCGATCTTCATAAGTAATATCAAATGTCTTAGCAAAGTTAGTGCCGAGATGGTGAATTGTGCCCACCTGGAGGCTTTTCCCGTCAGGCATGAGCGTGTCAAACGCGAGTGTATAATCAGCTCCCGGGAACTTGTCCCACGTCGGACGACGCGAAACGATGTATGGAATGCCTAGCCGGTCATAGAATTCCTTGTATAAATCCACAGCGGCGTCGGTCTGCAATTCGGCATCTTCCCAAGAGGTGTGGGCAGTGTGAGCCTCCGTGAAGCTCGTGATCTCTCGAAGCCGTATTAACGGTCGCGTGTGTTTTGTTTCATATCGAAACGCGTTTACGAGCTGATAAATCTTCAGTGGCAGATCTGCGTGCGAGCGAATCCAAATGCTAAACATGGGGTAAATCGCGGCTTCCGACGTCGGTCGCAACGCTAGCGGGATGTCCAACTCTCCAAAACCGCCACGGGTCACCCAGAACACTTCTTCTTCAAATCCTTTAATATGTTCTGATTCTTTTAGCAGCTCATTTTCTGGTATAAGTAGGGGAAAATATGCCTCTTCGTGATCTCGATCGAGCAATGATCGGAGGATGTCGTAGGTCAGTTTGCGCAACTTAAAACCGAATGGAAACCACACGTAGAGTCCTTTGATCGGGTATCGCACGTCCATAATTTGTGCGTCTATTAGTAGGTCGTTGAACCAGTTGCTAAAACTCGTCTTCTTCACCCTACAACTCCTGAATTGTTGAGGACGCATTTAGAACGCGCCCCAGCTTCAAACGTCTCATATACCTAGGCTCATACGCAATATGTCTCTAATGGCAGGGGCAAGGCCTACCGTGAGAATAGCCAGCTTTACGAGCCCGATCAGGTTCTTTGACTCGCCCTTTAAATACTGATCTATTATAAACAATACAGGAATAGTCACCACGAGCTTGAGCGGGTACATTACGAAGGCCGTGCCAGTTGCCTCGATAAGAAAGTTCGGGAGCACGTGCTTCTCTGCATAGGGTAGGAACGTAAGTCCGAATGATGTTGCCGTTGCATCGAGCAGTTGTCCATCGAGCACCAAGGCATTTACGCGATCCTTTAGCAGAGCGAAGTTTAACAAGTGAGCGATTGCATAGACGAAGAAGCTCAGGGCGATGCCGACTGACAATATGAGGGCGAAAATCGAAACGTTAAACGACTCCGCGTTTGTATAGAGGAGCCAGACATTTATTGCACTCCACGCGATGCCGATCATCGCGAAGGGCCAATAATAGTTGATGCGAACTGCGCGCTGCAAACCAACCGACAACATAAGCGCCGCGACGCACACAAAGAATATGACAAAATAGATTAACGGCGTTATGAGGAGATACTTGTACGGCGCGGCAACGATGCCCGCGTCTTCGACGACTCGCAACGACCCCCCCGCAAAAATATATGGAGTTACAGCGAAAATGAACACCTCATCAACTGTAATCTTAAGCTTCGTAAGAAGCTTGACGACTCCAAAGAGGCTGAGACCTAGGATGATTGCCCAGGTTATTGTGTTTACAGGGTTGTAGCCGGTGTCATAGATGATGGGGTTTAAATAGTACTCGTTTATAAAGTTCCCTAAATCGACTAACAAATGATCACCGATGAAAAAATGGATGTCGCTCCCTAGAATAGTGGTAATGGAACAGGACGCTATACGCGATACTGCCAACGTGCTTAAGGAACTTAAACTTGATGGGGACGGGTTAATAGTTTGCGGAAAGCATACGTGTGCATATGGGCGACAGATTGAGGGCATCTTAGAGAACGAATATCCGGCCGAGGTGATGGTCGTCGGTTCGGCCACAATGGAAGAAGTTAGACGAGTCGCAAATCACGCTACAGATAAGAGCTTTATCGTCGCCGTTGGCGGTGGAAAGACTATTGACATCGCCAAGCTCGCTTCTGTCACCGCGAATTTACCTTTCATAAGTGTGCCTACGGCAGCAAGTCACGACGGAATCGCCTCGATGCGCGCGTCGATACGTTTTAGTGAGGGGACTCAGTCTATAGAAGCTCAAAGCCCGCTTGCCATTATTGCAGATACTAGGATCATCGCTCAGGCGCCGTATCGGCTTCTTGCCGCAGGCTGCGGCGATATTATATCAAACTATACGGCGGTGAAGGACTGGGACCTCGCTAGGAAGTTGCGGGGTGAGGAGTTTAGCGAATATGCTGCGGCCCTGTCCCTCATGTCTACCGAGATAATCCTCAATTCGGCCACCCAAATTAAGCCAAATCTCGAGGATTCTGTTAGGCTCGTGGTAAAAGCCCTGGTCTCTAGCAGCGTAGCGATGAGTATTGCTGGATCTTCTCGTCCAGCTTCAGGTAGTGAGCACAAATTTAGTCACGCACTCGATGCTATGGCCCCTAAACCGGCTTTACACGGCGAGCAGTGCGGCGTTGGCACGATTATGATGGCATATCTACATGGGGGTGACTGGCAACGAATACGGCAAGCCCTTCAGAGCATCGGGGCCCCTGTGGATGCTCGCGGTCTAGGAGTCGAGGATCGGTGCATTATTCAAGCACTACTTCACGCAAAGGACATCCGACCGGAACGTTACACGATCCTTGGCGAAGGATTGACGAAAAAAGCTGCTCAAGAGTTAGCAAAGGTCACGATGGTGATCGAGTAGCTTTGTTGATATCTTTATAATCCAACAGAGTAACCTACTTTTGTAAGATTGCGTTTGAGCAAATTGAATCGGATTGATAGCATGCCAAAGGGAAACGCTAGTATAACACTAATAGGCGTCAGCGTGGCCAAAATAGGCACAGAGTTTGTATTCAATGGGCCTGTGAACGAATGTGAGACGTGCAAGCTCAAAAACACTTGCCTGAATCTGGACGTTGGGCGTCGGTACCGGATAGTAACCGTGCGCGGGAACATGAAGCATGATTGCGCCTTACATGATCTTGGAGTTAAAGCCGTAGAAGTAGTCGAAAGCCCCAGTATCGTCGCAATTGACGCTAAAAACGCGTTTGTCGGCTCGAAAATCTTCTATAAACAGAATGAGTGCGAAGTATTTGACTGCAAGATCTACGAATTATGCCATCCTGACGGCGTGCGAGAAGAAAGGCTCACGATTTCTGCGGTTCTCGGAGATGCGCCACAAGCGTGCCCCGGGGGAAAATCGTTAAAGTTGGTTGAGCTGAAGAGATAACAGCTCTTTCGACGGACTTCGTTCCCTGCTCGGTATCGGCCCCAGCAGTATTAAGCGTTGAGCGAGAAACCGTTAGTCACTTGTCAAGGCTGATGGAGAAAGACAATTGCCGTTGTTTTAAGCGTGAGTTTGGGTTGGTTACGATTATTAGTCAGGAGCTTGTGTTTCCTTCTTTCCTAGCACTTCCGATTGTTGATCAGCTTTTTCCTGTGAAGCCCCCTCTGCAGCCCCCTCTATAGATTCTTCGCTGACGGGTTCGGGTCGCTTATGCACTTCGATGTAATCGACTTCTTCCGTATCGGCAAAAAGCATTATCTTTTCAGCGAGCAGTTTCTTATAGTACTGCACCTGTGGATTAAACCCCATTTCATAGGGCATATCAACTTTCACTCTTTTCTTGGCGATCGAAACATTGAAGTCCTTATTCAAGTAGTACTTAAGCAACCCTTTGACTTTTTCGACAGTCTTGTCAACAATCTTTTCAATCGTATACTGATAACTGATCGTCTTACCCGCATAAGGTGAATTAAAATCTACCCGTACTCGCCCCCCTACTACGCTCTCGACCGTCCCGGTTCTGTTATCTAGGGAAACTCGCGTTCCAGGGGTTGGCCTCTTTTCGAATCTGCGTGTAGGGACGACCTCAACCAATTCAGGCTTTCGCTCGCCAAACGCATCTTTTGGCTGAATCTTGACCTGTCCTTCGTAGCCAGACGCTTTTCCGATTAAATCTTCGTCAAGCCCCGTGACTACCATGTTTTCTCCGGCAATGATTACTATCGGCGCATAGCTTACACCCTCAGCGAATAGATCATTCTCCTTGGCAACGTCTTCGTTTGTGGTATCAAAAACATCGCCGTTGTCTAATCGGCCAATGTAAGACAGTCTAATGAAATCGCCCCTTTCAACGCTCATGGTGGATACTTACGGTTAATACTTAAAACCCTTATCGTTCAAGGATTAGGCCGCTTGACGTAGAATTCGCGTCGACTCAACCTTGAATCAGCGAGACGTTTGAGCCTTCTTCAGCGAGGATTTCGACGACCGCGCCAAAGCCGTGGGCGGCCATTCCAGGATTCACAATCGCAGTTTTGCCGGCAATAAGTGTGCCGCGCTGCTCGTGTATATGCCCACATGCGAGCACATCGACAATGTTAACAGCGCCAAGAATAGCCTCACTGCCGACGTGCCTTGAGTCAACTATATCTAAGAATCCTTTAGGGGGCGTATGCGACAGTAAAACAGTCGTTTCACTGACTTCGGTCAAGAGCTTATCGATATAACTCTGGATTTCTGCCTCACTAAGTTCAAAAGGAGTGTTAAACGGCGTGGGGTTTGACCCGCCGATTCCTAGGAACTTAATGTCATCATAGTCAAAACTCTTGAGATGTAAGTTGACTGCAGGAGACTCTTCAATCGTCTCAACAATAGTCGGAAGGTCACAGTTGCCCGGTATCATAAGTGTTGGCACATCTTCTCCGAGCAGCGAAAGTAGCTCCTGAACCAGGTTATTCGGTCCAAAATCCGTAATATCCCCGATTACGCAAACGGCATCGACGTCTCCCGCCTTATAAAACAATTGGGCGACATGAGAATAGACGCCGTGAGCATCTGAAAGGACTAGAAACTTCATAAAAATCTCACAACTCGAGAATACGTTTACGGCCCTCTGTTTTAAATCGTTTGTCTTTTTTTGTTGTTTTTAACGTGGTTCCCACCGTCCGGTAAGTTTACCATCTCGCGCGAGTCTGCCAAGTCTTTTCTGCACCTCTTTACGCACCGGCGCTGGCGTCTCGTTTTCGTAGGGGGTTCCAGGTAGCGGAATGAAGTAGTGGGCACGCACTTTCCCGCCAGCAGAGACGATTGAGTCAATAAGATCGAGGCTCTCTGCCTGATCTGCAGCAACTTCGGTCGGAAGCCCAAAGATGAAGTCCACTACTGGACAGAAACCGTGACTGCGGCATATTTCGACTGCTACTTCGACGTCGCGACGTGAATGCCCTCGGTTTATCTCCTCCAACACAGCATCGCTTCCCGACTGTGCCCCGATGTGAATTGAAGTATTTGAGCAGTATTCCTTGGCGATATCAAGCATTTCGTCTGTAATAAACTCAGGCCGCACCTCGGACGGAAAGGTTCCGAAATAAACTTGACCGCTAAGTGAAGCAAGGAGCTCAGATACTCTCGTGAGTGCTACATGGCGGCCATCGGATCCATAAGCGAACGCGTTAGGTGAGATAAATCTGACGTCTGACAGGTAATTGCTGTAGAAAGCGATCGATTTCACGCTCCGATGGCGCATTTTTGTGCCGAAGAGGCGCGGTGTTTGACAGTACTTGCAGTTATGTGGGCAACCGCGGCTGATCTCGATAGGGGCCCTTAGGTTCTGATTGAAGGGCGGATAATCGTCGAGAAGTACGTGAGGTCTTGGACGGGTTTTGTAGATTATACCTGACCTTTTATATGCGATGCCTCGCACTTTCTCTAGGTCGCTACCGTCCTTGAGCGTAAAGATTAACTCAGGAAGCGTCTCTTCACCCTCCCCGAGGACGACGAAGTCGAATTGTTCTAGTGTCTCGCTTGCTTTGGCTGACGGATGAGGTCCCCCCGCTATAAATACAGATTTCGTTCGCGCGTTTTCCACCTCGTGATAGACTTCACGCGCTTGCGGCGTCGCCATACTATAGACCATAACGCCATCGCGCGGACGCGATGAAAAACCCGCTTCGATACCTCGTACGGCGAGTATCGCTTGGATGGCTGCCAAGCTGAATTTGTTCCGCTTATCAAAGCGTATTGTTACGCTTGAATCGGGATTGGGGTGAAACAAGCTACACATAGGCCAAAAGCTATGATTCCTAAGACTACGCGCTTACTATCGAGCTTTTTCGTATCGTTGATCGGCCGCGGATGTCCTCCGGTCGCAAACAGCAAGGTGAAGAATCCCCAAAACAGGAGCATCTCTCCGTTCAAACCGTTGAGCGAGTAGTAAACCCCCGTAGCCATAAGCACGAGCGGAACTGCTGCTGATATGTATGTCGTTTTTTCGCCAGAGATAGCGCGGGCAATATGTCCTCCGTCTAGTTGTCCTACTGGCAGGAGGTTGAGACTGGTTATGAGCATCCCTATCCAGCCTGCGAACGCCACTGGATGCGTACCGGTCGACGTCAACGGAATAACTTTTTCGATTAACCCAAAGAGAAGGGGGGTTCCTAACGCGAAAGTCTGCACTTGCGAGGTACCGGTGGTGACAGGTGGGAGCAGAAATCCAACTATTGTAACGACAACAGCTGCTGCGAGGCCTACAAGTGGCCCGGCGATTCCTACGTCAAAAAGAGACTTTCGATCTGGAATAGCTCCCTTAAGCTTGATGAGTGCGCCCAAAGTACCGACGGGTGATATGAGTGGCAGCGGTATGAAGAACGGTAAGCTGGCTTTCATTCCGCGGCGCTTCGCGACATAATAGTGAGCTAACTCATGCGAGCCAAGAACGAACATAACGGCAGCTGCAAAGGGCAAGCCCTTATAGATAAGTAAAGGGTCTGTGATAGGGTTGACGCCGTAAAAAAGAACTGCACCGGTGAGAGTTATGGCTAAAGCGGTAGCGATTGCCAGAATAACGTTGACATGCTTCTTATCGTCGGCATCGCTAACAGGCATCGCCAAGAGAACAAACTCACCGTGTTCGCGCTTTAATTCCAACTCGTAATCCCTCTCGGCGAAGTCATTCCAGAGGGTCGCCAAGAGCGTCTTGCCGTCAACTAGCGGTTCACCGTAATATCTGATAACTGGCCCACTCGCTTGAATCTCGTAAACGTGAAACACAGTATTGATTCGGTCCAGGCTGACGAGGTCGTTCAATTTTCTACCTCTATGAAGCCGTCAACGCAATTTACTAGGACGTGTGATCCGGGTTTGATGGCAGCGATCGGGTCGACATCAAGTCTATCGATAAGTGGGATATTCGAGATAATCGCTCCAACGGCAACAATCGTTTCGCTTGAAGCGTTAATGATCGCGGCCGGGGCTTTCCCGTTTCTTTTGAGTTCATACATCACATACGATCCGACTGTTGATCCCTTGCCTTGTGGAAAAGTAAGAACAGAGCCCACGATTGAAACACCGTACAGCTCGTGCTTTAAATCCATTATGACTCCTCGTTCGGGATCCACACCACCCAAGAATGAGAGTGGTTGAGCCGTCACCACCGCCTTCCCTTCGCCAATTCCTTTCGATATTATCCGGCCTTTGATGCGTTTGAGCATAGAAAACGCTACTGTCGTTTAGATTTCATCAAACGTTACACGCGGTATTGATGCAGCCCGCAGTCGTTCCGATCACTGTATGCGAATTACACAAGCTTGGTCCATATTCAAGTGCTTTTCCGGAATTAACCATCATGCTTCTTTTTTCAAAAGCTGGCGACACGATCATGCAGGTGTCGCAGATTACGTGGGCGCCAGTCGCTTCAATGCGAGAGACTAATGACCTGCACCGATCCGCCACGAACCGTGAAGTGCAAATCCAGAGAGGTCGTTCGATGGTGTGTCCATCTAAAAGCCGTGCAATCTCCGTAAGCTCTGAACGTGAACAGTGCGGACACCCTAATACGACGACGTCTGGTTCGCTCGATGAATATATGTCAAGGTCTGAACGCTCTAGTTCCAGTATTTCGCTTGGTGTAGCTCTTTTGTCCGCGTAAAAAAGGGCTACAGCCCCTGTGGCGGCCATACCGGCACCGAGAGCTTTAAGCTCATCATCGCTTGGAGGGGTAACAAAGGAAAACTGTGGCACCCGTGAGTGGACGATCTTCCCAACGACGTACCCGAGTGCGCCAAAATCGGCTCCCGTCAGAGGAAAATCTGTTTTTATAAATATATCCGGGACTCGGTTCTCATCGAGGTGATAGCCGTAGAGTGGTGTTTTCCCCACCAGTGCAGCAGCAAGTGCGCTTGGCCCCCCCTCTCGATTAGTGCGAGCACCGAGAACTGAGTTTGCATAAGAAACGGCGGATGACTCGGACCAGCTCAAATGGGACCCTCTACGTGGAGAATTCACATAATAAGGCGTGCAAGTGCATTGGGCATCGATTCCGAGCAGTTCATATCGTCTGATAATAGCCAGCTGTTTTTCAACGAACGACTCATCGATTCCCATTTGTCGCCATTTATATCGATCCATCCCCATTGGGTTGAGCATTGTTGGAACGGTAACGTTTCCAGTTAGATCTGTCAGGTATTCAAGTCCCGCGTCGCCGATGGTTTTATATGAAACTCCGGCGATCTGGGCGCTCTCTATTGGGACAAGTCGTTCAGCCTCATATATATCGCCAAGAGCGACCAAGATCTCCATTGCTTTTTGTTTTACGGCTCCCAATTCGCCAGCAAGGATGTCTTCGTCGTTTCGATTCAGGTGCATTATATGTAAATATAGTCACATTACTATAAAAACTCGCGGCAGACGACGGAACTGAATACGACGTAAAAGCAACAAATGCGACTAGCTGCGTGTCTAGAAACCAAGGAGACTAGGCGTACATTTGATATCGAAATTCCGCTGAAAGTAATATATAATTGAGCTGCGATCGAGGAAAGATAAGAAAAGTTACTGGAACCTAGAGACAAAGACGGGTCCGATTGCCTGTAATAGTTTTTATAAAACTAATTTGTTAATCGACGAAAATTATATCGCCGACCGGCCTAGAATGACAAACTCGCTAAGCAATTACCTCGCGGCACTTAGTCATATGCGATGGCTCTGACATGGTTAAATTTGTTGACGATCCGAAAGCGCTTCCGAAGTGGCGGTTTGTATTCGTCTGCAAATCAGAGCGCTGTTTGGATGAACGGCTTAACGAGCTAAAAGAACTAGAAAACAAGTTTCCAGAATACAAATACAACTACAAATCGGAGCACATTGGCAAGAACTACGTGGTCCGTTTGATAAATGTGACTCTAAGATAAACCTTTACAAAGCAGCTGCGGTGTGGAGCACTGGCACATGTGAGCTAAGAATACATTCTTTGATATCCGTAAACTCTCGCATTGTTTAGAGATCACTTAATAATCAAAGTTTGATTTCACTACGAAAAGAAGTTGCGGTTACTCATGTAGCATGCAACATTATTAAAAAACCTCGCTGCGTAAGAAAAACACATGTCTTCGTCTAAACCATCTAAAGGTAAGAGGCGGTACGCATCCAGCTCCGGGGGAAAATATCGTAGCTCAAGGATGTCCATAGTTTTAATCTGTGCGGGCCTGTTGTTGATCACTGCAGCACTAGCTCATATGTTAGGATATCTCTAAACCCGCTTACTTCTGCGTTGGTTTAGCTCTATCGATGCTTGGTGGAAAATTTAAATTATCTTGGCTGTCCTGTCGAGACACTTCCTTCAGCCTGTTGACACCGTCGATTTGGGTAATAATCTCCGCTACCACTTGCGGTACAAGTTGCTCCCACGGTTCGTCATTGAGCATTCTTCGTCGAATCTCTGATCCTGAATATTTTTCTCTTTGATAGAGCGGAGAAGACTTGACGTCGAACCCTGCTTCATTGAACAGTCGCACGACGTAAGGATTGTTTGTGTAGACGACGTCGAAGGGAGGGGTCATCGTCATAACGTGAGAAACCCATATCGCGTTTCTCCGGATGTCTTCAATTGGTATCACATAAAATAAGACGTTGATATCCGCTAGCGAGCGCATAATCATCAATATTCGTTCGCCAGCCGTAAATGGATCTGAAAACGTGTGACTGAGCTGCGCACTTCCGACGCCGACAATGATCTCCTCGCATTCCCGAGCTATTTTTTCCAAGACCTCCTGATGTCCTAGATGATATGGCTGAAAACGGCCGATGTAAAACGCGCGCATAAATCTTGATTTTTTTGAAGTCTTGCAGAGCTTAACAACGCTTTTTTCAGCTTCTCAAAGGTCGCACGCAGTTCGAGCGCGTGTTAGCTCTGACAACTAATCTTTAGAAGACTTTATGCGCGTCGCGCTAATAATAGTTGCGTGTGTGAACGCTTATCGCGCACGCTTGAGAAGCAACGATGACAAACATTGGATTTGAAAAGCATCTGCCAGATCTTGGTTTGATAACACACTACTCCGAATTTGGGAGTAGTCCCATACATAAAATTAGTCCTTGGACGAAGATCATCCTGCTCCCCGTTGTGGTTTTTGACATAACGGTAATAACAGACCTCCGCCTCTTGCTTTTGATGCTATTTGCTGTCGTTTGTATCTATTGGGCGTCAGAGCTGCCGTTAGCACTCCTCTTCTATTGGTGGACGTTGCCGGTTTTTTTCGTCACAAGCATTGTGTTCCTGCTTATTTGGACCGTTCCGGGATCAACTCTGATAAGCTATGGCCCAATACACCTCACTTTTGAGGGCGTGGCACTTTTCGTGACCCTGATAGTTAAAACGCTTACTGGGGTCTCTTATAGCTTAGTTTTGTTGATGACAACTAAATACAACTATCTGACACACATAATATCGAAAGTCTTACCGTACCCTTTGAGCCAAATAGCCTTACTTACGTATAGGTTCCTGTTCTTGATGTTGGAGGGACTGGAGTCAATGGTGATTGCGATGAAATGCCGTGGAGGCCTTAAGTTATCGGGAATTAGAAAGCATGGCAAGTTCTATGGATCAGTTTTTGCCCTCGCGTTTATTAGGTCATTCGACAAAGCTGACCAGGTCGCAAAAGCGATGCAATCGAGAGGATACCAGGGAAAGCTCACCTCCTCTTACCACGTGCCAAGGCCATCTGCAGGAGGATACGCGTTTATTTTTGTTGCCGTTTTGCTCTCTATATTCATTTATTCTTTTGGGAGGTATTTCTAGGAGATGTCCAATGACAAGCAGCTAAGCGCCTGCGAATTCCGAGAACTCGAAGAAGATGAACTGATCCACGTCGACTGTCTTGAGCATGTCTACCCCGATGGAACGAGTTCTCTGCATAACGTGTGTTTTTCACTATTTAAAGGTGAAATAGTAGCCATATGTGGAGCAAATGGCGCGGGAAAAAGCACTCTCGTAGAACATTTGAACGGACTCATAAAGCCCCGAGTAGGACGCTTAATCGTGTTGGGTCATGAGGTCGCTCAGAAGACAAGCGTCATTACCGAAGTGGGTTTAGTGTTTCAAGATTCAGACAGCCAAGTTTTTGCCCCGACCGTTTTAGATGACGTGATGTTTGGACCGCTCAATAAGGGGCTGACAAATGAAGCGGCGCGACAAGCTGCAATAAGCGCCCTGGAGCGTATCGGCGCTGGGCACCTAATTAGTAGGATACCGTACTACTTAAGCAAAGGCGAAAAGAGACTTGTTGCGATTGCGGGGGTCCTCGCCATGAATCCTGAAGTGATCGTCGCTGATGAGCCGACTAGCGACTTGGACCCGATTCACTCTCGGCAGATAGAATCGGTCTTGCTTGAACTGAAAACTAACTCCGGGATTAGTATTGTGATTGCGACTCACGACATGGATCTCGCAGCGAGGATAGCAGATCGAATTTATGTTATCGCTGAAGGTCAAGTTATCGCCACTGGAACGCCGCGCGATATCTTTTATAACAAGTCTGTTTTAGCTAGGGCTAATTTGAATCAACCCGCGGCCGTAAGGATATATGAACGCCTGTGCCAAGCCGGTTCAGCACTTGACTTTAAACCGGTCAAAGAGCACGATCTAGTGAAGATACTTGAGAAAGTTCTTGGGAAAGCCCAACCGTGAGGCTAAAATCGCAGCAAGCAAGGAGGATTTCATGGAATGGAAAGAATTGTGGGGCGTAGAGATAGAGAGTTCAAAAAGTGTTTCGTTGAAGATTAGCGTCTCTGAGGGAGAAGATGCTATTAAGGTACTGGGAATACGGAAGTGGGTACAGAGGGGCACCGAGAAGTATCCATCTAAGGATGGCTTCGCAATACAATTGACGCATGCGACCCTTGATCAACTGATTAGGGCATTAGAAGAAGCACGAGAGTATGTAAGCGAAGGTGAGTGAAGCATTGCTCTGCAAGCAGCGAGTGGAAAGCTGAATTTGAAGCGCTGAACAAAGCAGAAATACGTTTTAACACCGTAACGCTTCTATACTCATACATCATATTAGGATTGGATGTCTGACGCGGAGCTTGAAAAATTTATTAGCGAGAAAATTAGACAGCTTGGGGTGGACGGATTATATGACAATCCGAAACTGACCCTTGTAGCTGAGTTAATTTACGGGACTCTCGATAGAGCACTCGAAGCCGCACTGAATTTTGACATCGTAGATGACATTATTGAGTTGTATAGAAATCGATTCGATATGACCGCAACCAGCGCTGAAATGGAGCATCCTGAGGTTTACAACAAAGCCATTAAAGACTATGGATCGTGGCGCGGCGCTTTGAAGGCTGCCAAAGCAAAGTGCGAACAAATGCGCGCAATCGAAAAGGATGAATGGACATTCCCCAATTACAAAACCGAAGTGTTGTATAAACGATTGGCAGCGAACGCCGATGCGGATAATATAGCGAATTCAAGCCGCGACTAAGAGCTCCAGGTGTGCGCCTTTTTAAGATAACTACAATAGTCAAGATTCGTCGAGAGCTGGGCATCTACTATCGTGTTCTAGGCCGTTTTGATAGCCTATGAGCGTATTGCGCGCACTGTTTAGGTAAATATTTATATTTTGCTCCCGTACATTAAAGATAGAAGAAGAATCGCTAGTGATAAGATGGGTGAATACGACTTCGATCGCCTTACTCGGTATAGAAGAGTTGACGTACTTTTAAAGGCATTAGATGACGAAAACGAACACCAGCGATTCAAGGCAGTTGATGCGTTAGAAGCGGTTGCTCTTGCTTCAGGCGATGCGGACTCATCAGCTCGCGATGTTTTGGTTCAAGCCGCGACACAGAACGCGTACGACGACGTGAAATTGCATGCAAAGATCGCTCTAAAAACACTCAACACCTCGCAAGAAAGTCGGACTCAGAAGGCTAACAATGACCTAGAGAATGGTCCTAATATTGAATCTACGAGAAACGCGACAAAGAAGCAACAACGCGAATACCACCACGATGAGAACAGGCTTCTTTGCGAACTTGACGACGATTCTACGACTTTGATAGTCCGCGGAAGTTCCCTCAGCCCGCGTCATAGGCTGAGTGCAATTAAGGGCGGACACTGGGATAAGGAGACGAGTGTGTGGCGATTTCCGATCAACCGAGAATCGATTGAAAGCCTGAAGGAAAGTGGCGTCGTGCTCCATCCTACTGTGCAGTGTTTAAGCACTTCTTCTCATAACACGTGGGCAGTAGGAACGCGCAATAAGAAATGGGTCAAGGTTTTAGGGGATACCCACGAGATAGAGGCCAATTTAAAACAAGTTCCAGGAGCTCAATGGGATAAGTCGGAAAAAGCATGGAAGGTTCCATTTAAAGCAGATTCCATAAAGCGTCTTATACAGATCGATGGCCTTTACGTCAGTCCATTCATCCTCGATTAACTCTTTTTTCGTACGTTTTTTTTACAGGTGAGTTAACGGAAGACGTTAGCGATTGCTCCCGTATTGTTAAAAAAAAGGAAAAAAAGGGTAATAGATTGGACTATTACTCTGGTTTCGATATCAGTTTAGTCTTACTAAGTATGGCACCGTCTCTCGAGTGAGGCGCTCTCTTCACCGTGTCATCAGCCTTTTCCATTTCACGCGCTTCATCTACGAGTTTGGCCGCAGTGCGCATCATATCGTGAGATGCTGCTGTCAGGGGCACGTACTTCTCCCACTCTTTTGTCATGAAGCAGGCTTTTACGTTGACGTCGGCGACTTTTGCTGCCATCTCGTACGCGGCGATCGCTTTTGCCCGCGCGTAGGGGTTGCTGAACTCATTGATAGTGGCCTTTTCTGCAGTCATCACTATCTTAGGTAGCTCGCATTCTTTGCCCTCTTTAATAGCTGTGAGACAAGTGTCAAGCGCTGTGTGGAGTACTCTAAAGGTGCCGGTTGCCGCAAGGACCTTCATTAAGTCCGCGTTGTAAATGGCCATCTCTATAGGATCCAACCACTCTCTCCTAGCGCCGATCATCGCGTCAGCGTTTATGAGGATATACCCAAATCCCCCTTCCTCCTCAAGCTTGTCCTTAAGCTTTCCAGAGTCTGTTATAACAACGACCTTCTTGCCCGCAGCCTTTAACAAAGTTCGAGCTTTTGTTGGGCCTGGTTGCGCTGCGTTAGGGGACACAACGACACACAAATCCGGTTCAAATTTCAGCAGTGCTTCGACAACCTTTGCTGCATCTTCTTCTTTCATCTTCGTGCCGCTCGTGACGGTCACAGCTTCAAAATCATCACGGTCTGCGCGCTCGTCGAGCAGCAAATCAGTCATCAAACCGCTTACGATGTTACCTATTTTTGCGATTCCTAATTTCACCATATTTAAATCACCTGTTACCTTAAAAAAGCTAAGCTGTAGCTCTCGTAGGGCCACATCCTTTTTAAGTTAAGGCAGGATATATCTCTTTTGGTTACGGGTCAGACTGTGGCTTTCACAGGCTGCTATCGACAAATGGAACTCGCAGCGATCATTCTGGATCAGCATAATCGCTGAGAATCTGGTGAAGGTTGAACTTAAACGGTCCAAGCTCCCCTCCATAGTTCCCGGCTGATATACTTTTAATTCCTTGCGCATGTGCTGCAGCGTGCATTCCCTGCTTCATCGCTTCAGCAATAACCCCTTCGTCAAGGCCACAAATTACGATTTCATAAATCGATTTCACGCCGTCCGGGACGAATGAATCAGGAATTTTGTCTTTGAGCGTCGGGGCAAGTCTGTGGTGGGTAGAAGCCTTCATAAAAGTCGAGTATGTTGGACAACCTACTTTAGACCCGGATGCAACAATCCCTCCTGGGAACGGGGTTATCGTTCCTTCAACAGATTTTATTGCTCCAACTGCAGCTTGAGCGGCCAAGAGCGCCGAACCTTGCGTTTCGCCGTAGATAAAGAAATTGCCCCCGGCAACGCCCTTTTGCACGCCATAGGTCTCTTCACAGATGAACTCCCCCTCAAGAATGGGGATCGCCCACACGCTCCGACCACCGACAGTGGTCTGATATTCGTATCCGTCTCCAAAGAAGTGCAGCTTCACCGGCACGGTTTCTTCTGATTCCAACGCGTTGAATACAGCGGTTGTGGCAGCGGTGAGGACGCATTCTCCAATCCTTTCAATAAGGTTGCTTTTTATCTGTTTCTTGGATGGATGAACAACCATAATTATGACCCCTGGTCTGCCGTCAGGAGTCTCGTTTGGCTGCACATAGCGATCTATTCCTGCTTCTGCGCTACAACCGATAACTGAAGTAGCAAATCCAGTCGCAACGATTGCAGCAGTTTCGGCAAGCGCAGTGGTTGCGCCCGTAATCAAGACGCGTGCTACGTATACGGGGAATGCCTCTGCGTAGGTATCGTCAATTTTTACGCCGTTTACCTTCATTTTAAACCTTCCAACATTTTATCATCCCTTAGCATCGTCCGCTATTATATCTTTCTGTTTCAAAAAATAGGGCTAGCAGGACTCAGTGCGCTTCTATGACCTTAGATCAATTAGTTGGTAGCATTGACGTGCGTTTGATTATGGCTCGAAGTATCTACGGGGCGTATAAGCGTATTGGATGCGCGCGTCTGCGACATAGTACTCCAAAATTGCTGCGTGCAAGTGTTTATTGCGCATTATTCACATAGATTCCATGATGCGTTATCCTCGCAGTCGTTTTGTTGTACAGGAGCATTTCGCTAGGCATCATCACTATGACTTTCGCCTCGAAATGGACGGAACGTTAAAGAGCTGGGCAATTCCAAAAGAAGTCCCTAGCGTAAGGAAAGTTAAGCGCCTCGCTGTACAAGTCGAGGATCACGACTTGGATTATATTGGCTTTGAGGGAGAGATTGCAGAGGGCCAATACGGTGCTGGGACCGTTAAGATATTCGATTCAGGGGACTACTACTTACTCGAAAAAAAAGCGGATAAGATTAAAGTGGCCCTCCTCGGTAGCAAGCTCGAGGGCGTATATGAGCTTATTCGTTTGAAAGATCCGAAGAACTGGCTCATGTTTATGGTGGGTGATCGTCCGTACGTTACCAGTTAACCAGGAGCAGACATGACCAACTCAAGAAAGATATTGTGTAAGGATGGATGCACGGGATGCAACGTCGCGAACACTGCGCTGATTGTGCCTGTCCATAAAATGAAAGAAAGAGACTTTAAGAAGTTGGGTATCGACTTTTGGACTTCAGACTTCAGTGACATATTTTCGAACGGAACGTGATTACGTCTGATAAGCGCCTTTCACAGTTATTTGAGCCTGTCAGGGAGTGGAAGCCCAATCGATCTCTGTTAGAGACTCAAAATGCTGAAAAAGCCTCTTAAGGAATTTCAAGGTAACGAGTATCTCGAACGGTACTTTTCTGTTGATTTCAGAACGATTGCTCGCGACACCTGCTTTCTAATGTCGAGCGTTGCCACCGCAAAAAAGCACAGGTTAACTCCGCATGTCTACACAAGCAACAGGCTAGCAGACAGGCGAGTCGGATGGATCTACCACCAAGCCTATGCGTTAGCTCTATCGGGCAAGTACCTCGAAAGCCTCGCGCGATTTGATGAGGTGCTCAGGCTGGAACCAGGGTACATCCACGCGTGGAATCAAAAAGGTCTATGCAATTATTTTTTAGAACGCTATGGTAGCGCCATCAGTTGCTTTGACACTGCCAGCTCTTTAAACTCGCGCTATCTTGAGTCGCATAACAACAAAGGCTGCGCTTTGCAGAGACTTGATGAGTTTGAAGCAGCAATAGATTGCTTTGACAAGGTGGAATCAATACGCGCAGGTTTGTTTGAGACGTTAAACAACAAAGCTCTCTCATTGATAGCATTAGGTGACTATACAGGGGCTTTGACTTGCGTTGATCGCTGTATCTCCACGGGTTTGGTGAAAGAGTCATTTTATGTTGTGCGTAGTCTTTGCTTCTTGGCGCTCGACCAAATCGGCGAAGGCCTCTACGACCTCACGATTGCCTCGAAGTTAGATCCGCAAAGCAAACATGCTCTGGCCCTTCGCGAAGTTTTCACTCGTGCTGCTACAGCATGAAAGTGAATAAGGGAGCCCCGTCATGCGAGAGGGTCGCGCTGCTTGGGCAGCCCGTTTCGCGCCCTTCATAAAGCTTTTCAACAACAATAACTATGTAGAATTACTATGCCGTTAGATGATCGAGAGCTCGAGCAGATATCAAAGATGCTTGAACGTGGTGGCAAAATGCTTGCAGACCATTGCGAAACCTGTTACTCCCCGTTGTTCAAGTTTGAAGGCAAAGTGACGTGTCCTGTTTGTTCATATAGAGCGACGCAAACACCTGTCACAGAAACAGAACATGCTGCAGTAGTCGAGACACAATCCCCCCAAGCAGCGCAATCACCGCGTGCCCGCCAAAGCTTACTCTTGGACGAAGCAATAGCCGAGTTTGTCTCAAACTTAGCCGTTAAAATGAGTACAGAAACGGACTTAGCCCGAATTCAAGTGCAGCTTGAATGCATAGAACGAGGGCTTCGAATCATTCAGCTTGTCCGTGCGATCGATAGTCTCGTGAGCACTCCGCGTCGTCTTGGGTAATGAGGGATAAAAAATACGTGTGGCTCCGTAGCCCTGAAGAAGCGCGATTTCTTAAAGCAAGTGGTTTGCAGCTCATACTACTAGGAGCAAGAGGTTCGTAATGGAGCACGAAGAATATCGTGAAAATCCTGTTGACGACTTAAAGGAACGGGTATTGGAGTTAGCAAAGAGACGCGGGTTTCTCTGGCCCTCATATGAGATTTACGGTGGAGTCGCGGGTTTGTGGGATTACGGTCCCTTAGGTACGCTACTGAAACAAAAAGTCGAAAACGCGTGGCGCGAGATTTTTGTCGTAGGGGAAGGCGCACTCCCAATTGACACACCAACTATAAGCGTTGAAGAGGTGTTTCTCGCTTCTGGGCACTTGTCAAACTTCGTGGACCTTATCGTTGAATGTGTCAACTGCCACGTCACTCTAAGGGCGGATCACGTTGTAAATGATTATCTTAGGGGCAGGGGGATAGCTGCGGATCTCTGTGCGCCTGATATTGCCGAAGCGTGCGTCCCTTCGAGAGAGAAGACCCAAGAACTCATTGATTTTTACGGGATTACATGCCCGGATTGCGGAGGTCCTCTCGGGGAGGTGCATGACTTCAACTTGATGTTTGCCACCCACATAGGGCCTGGAACCCAGCGAAAGGGATACCTTCGACCTGAGACGGCCCAAGGTATCTTTTCTGACTTTCCGAAGCTTTTGAGGTTTTTCAGAGATAGATTGCCTTTTGGGGTCGCGCAGATTGGTAAATCCTTTCGAAACGAAATATCACCTCGCCAAGGCGTTATCAGATTGCGTGAATTCACCCAAGCGGAAATCGAAGTGTTCGTTAACCCAGACAAAAAGAGCATTCACCCTCGATTTGATGAAGTAGCGGACGTTGAAATAGAGATCCTCTCAAAGGATTTCGTCGGTAGAGCTACAGTCAAAGCGGCGTGCGACAGAGGTATCATCGCCCATCAATACCTGGCTTACTACGTCGCGCGCAGCCAGGAGTTTTTTTTGCGCGTTGGGGTACATGAATCGCAACTACGGTTTAGACAGCACTTACCCGACGAGATGGCGCATTACGCGGTTGACTGCTGGGACGCTGAGGGACTTACGCAACATGGTTGGATTGAACTTGCTGGAATCGCCGATCGAACAGATTTTGATCTGAAACAACACGAGAGGCAGAGCGGGCTCCAGATGACGGTGTTTGTGCCATATGCGAAGCCTGAATCGGTGGAACGCACTGTCGTCCGTCCAAAAATGGACTTCCTTGGTCCAAAATATAAAAATAAAGCTAAGCAGGTGGCTGATTATCTCGCGACGATAAGCGATCCTATCGGGCCTTTCATATTCGAAGGTCAGGAAATTGACCCCCTCGGCTATGTGATAGAAACCGCTACACAGTCCGTCTTAGGCGATTTTATAACTCCGCACGTAATCGAACCGTCCTTTGGCATCGATCGCACGGTGTATACGATTCTTGAACACGCTTACGACGAAGATACCATCGATGGGGAGCGAAGAATCGTGCTGCGTTTGCCCCGAGGCTTAGCTCCTATCGAAGTCGCAGTGTTCTCCTTAGTTAAAGCGCTGAACGAAAAGGCGGTGGAGGTCTTTCAACTCCTTCGGGCTGAGGGATTTTTGGTGGAATACGACGATTCCGGGACAATTGGTCGACGTTACAGGAGACACGACGAGATTGGAACGCCTTTTGCAATAACGATAGATCATGAAACCGTTGAAAACGGCACTGTAACAGTGCGAGATAGGGACACGACAAAACAGATAAGACGACCGATTGCTTCGCTTGCAGCAACTTTACGTGAAATGCTTGAGCGTGGGTTTACTGTTTCTTCCCTCTAACAAACGTGCGAAAAAGAAAAACGCGCAAACGATGACTTGTAGTGGGAACGTTGTCTGCTAGATTATGGGATTTGTATCGGCCCAGCCTCTTTGACCGAATTCATAATGATGTTGATAGTTAGATCGGTTATTCCAAGCGGGGATATATACTCCTTCAATATGCTCCTAAGATGGTCGTAATCGGTGGCAGCGATAGAGAACTCTAAGTTGTGATCACCGGATATCTGGTTGATTTGATATACCGATTCTATTTTTTGAAGCCCTTTAATACAACCGTCTAGATTCTTTGGGTCGACTCGTGCAAATGTCCGGGCGTTGCAGTTGAGGCCGACTTTCTCTTTGTTTATGACGGCCGAATAACCCTTGATAACACCGTCGTCTTCCATGATAGAGATACGATCGCGTATCGTTGACTCCGATCTGCTTAGCGCCCTGGCAATGTCTTTATACGTCATACGTGCATCTTTTTGGAGCAAGTACAAGATCTTCTTGTTTATGTCATCGATACGCATCTCATCACCTTTTGTCTGATTTAGCCAAGATTTGTGGCCTCATCTTATATACGTATTGACGCGGAGTTCACTACTTCGCGGCGCTTCACAGAAAGATGCAAAAGGATTTATCGGCCTATCAGCGTTTTCATAGTACTGAAAGTAACTGGTTGTTGTAGCATTACGATGGGACAGGATATACTAAAGGAGTTTGCACGACTCGCTGCGCGATCGAAGAGCCGAGTCGGCATAGGCGTGGGACAGTACAATCCATACTTGTTGCGCGCAGTGGCTAAGGTGAATCGTTTTTCTGATATTGTGTTAGTTGGAACTAGTGAAGAAGCGGGGCAAGAGGTCGTGCTAACGTCAGAGCCTGAGCGCAAACTCGTCGAAATGCTTGTCGATGGCACGATCGACGCAGCAGTTCGAGGCACAATCAGTGCATGGAAAACACTGCAAGAACTTAAACAGCAGACAGGCGCCGGCCAGGTGTGCCGCTCTGCACTGCTCTCAAGCTCTGATGCTCGACAATTCTTTTTGCTTCCCGTCGGTATCGATGAAGCCGTGTCAATGCTCGAACGGGCCCGTCTCGTTATGAAGACGGCGGAGCTCCTCAGCGCGCTCGGCGTGGCTCCAACAGTCGGTATTTTATCAGGTGGTAGATCTGAAGATAAAGGTAGGACTGAGGCCGTTGATGCAACGCTAGCATCCGCAGAGGCGCTGACCAATCAGCTTCAGAACGTAGGTATCGATGCGACGAACTATAACATACTCATCGAAGACGCGGTAAAATCATCGAACATACTCGTGGCTCCAGATGGGATTGTCGGAAATCTAATTTTTCGAACCCTTATATTTCTTGGGGGTGGAAAGGGGCACGGGGCGCCTTTTTTTGGAATCCCGTACACGTTCGTTGATACATCTCGGTCAGGGGCGTCGTTCGCTGATGCTATCCTCATAGCATCTGCTCTGAGTAATCTTGCACGCGGATAAGCCCCGGTATCATCTCTTGGACTGTCCTCATATGCTGGAAAATCGCTGGCAGTCTGCAAGGATACGACATCAGCAGCGCCAAAGGGGTCACACAGCGAGTAACAGTCAGCGACCAGCTGCTATCTGCGTTATCGGAGTTTAGATGAGTTTGTCGCTATAAAGTAGAAAGTTAACGCGAAGATATTTTCAAAGCACTTTAAATCATACCAGTACGTGTATACGTCTGGGGCAGAAATGCGAGAGAGAACTGTTACCTTCAGAATACTTGGTATGACGTGCACTATGTGCGCACTCACGATTGAGAAACAACTCTCAGATCAGCGTGGGGTTACGGACGTCTCCGTCAACTTTGCGCTAGGACAAGCCAAAATAAGCTATGATCCAGATACCATTAGCCCCAAACAACTCGTGCAAGCAATACGAGATGTAGGCTACACGGTAGACTCGCAACGTGTAGAACTTGAAGTTGTGGGTATTGTCTGCGCCTCTTGCGTCATGGCGATCGAAAATGCCCTTAAAGAAGTGCCAGGCGTTATCGATCAAAGTATCAATGTAGTGACCGCTAAGGCAGTCATCGACTATGATCCTTCTATTGTTACTATTGATACACTTGTAAAAACGATACGAAACACTGGGTACGAGGTTGCGGAAGCGCCGACAATAGGCGCTGAAACTACGCGACTCGACCGGGAACAGGCCTCTCGAAAACGCGAGATCGCACTTTATCGAAATCAGTTCTTATTCACGATAATATTCGGGATACCCCTGCTGCTTGGCATGCTTGCTCCGTACGTTAGTTCAATCCCGATGTTTTTCATGGATCCTTTTTTTCAGTTTGTGGTGACGACACCTGTAATGGTCGTCATCGGCTACGGATTCTACAAGAGGGCGATCATCTCCGTATTACACCGCAGTGCGAATATGGACGTTCTTGTCTCTTTGGGCACAATTGCGGCATTTGCCTATAGTACAGCGACGACATTTTTTATCGCAGGCGATACCTATTTCGACACCTCGGTCTTCATCTTCGCCTTCGTGCTTCTCGGCCGCTATCTTGAAGCCCGGGCGAAAGGTGGCACATCGGAAGCAATTAGGACCCTTCTGCAATTAAAACCGGAATTTGCGACCGTAGTCGCAGAGGGGATAGAGCGAGCTATTTCAGCCGATGAGGTACAAGTTGGTGACATAGTCCTTGTTCGGCCGGGTGAAAAGATACCGGTTGACGGCGTTGTTGCTGAGGGGCACTCTGCCGTTGATGAGTCCCTGCTTACAGGTGAAGCTATGCCGGTCGACAAACAGCCCGGCGACGAAGTGATCGGTGCAACGATCAATCGCGAGGGCGTGCTCAAGCTGAAAGCTACAAAGGTTGGGGCTGACACAACTTTAGCGCAAATCGTACGGCTTGTGGACATGGCGCAAACATCAAAAGCGCCCATCCAACGGTTTGCAGACCGGGCTGCTAGTTATTTCGTGCCGAGCGTGGTTGCAGCCGCGCTTTTTACGTTCGTGGCGTGGACCCTCCTCGGGCTCCCGTTTAATGACGCCCTTTTGCCAACGATCGCAGTGTTAGTTATAGCCTGTCCCTGTGCGTTGGGGCTAGCAACGCCCACCGCTGTAATGGTTGGAACCGGTCTTGGGGCGGAAAATGGCATTCTCATCAAAGGGGGCGAATATCTTGAGCGTTCTGAAGCAATCAAGACCGTCATCTTTGACAAGACTGGAACGCTTACAAACGGCACGCTCAGGGTAACGGACGTCTTCGGCAACACGTCGCTATCAGAAGAGGACATTCTACGCTTAGCTGCAAGTGCGGAGTGGGGTTCTGAACATCCGCTCGCTCAAGCAGTTTTGCGACGTGCAGCTGAGCTAGGCATCGCGGCGGGCCCTCCACAGGACTTCAAGGCTGTCGCTGGACAGGGAGTTGTCGCGTCACTTGACAGCGCAGAGGTAGTGCTTGGCAATAGGGCGCTTATGAACGCGTATGGGGTGGATATCGCACAGGAAACCAAGATACGTGAGCTAGAGGCGGAGGGGAAGACGCTTATGTTGCTAGCGATAGATAGGGTGTTAGCTGGTGGTATCGCTCTTGCTGACACTGTGCGAGGCGAGGCATCGAGCGTCGTTCGTGAACTTCAGCATATGGGGATTAGCGCGGCGATGCTTACCGGAGACAATCAGACAGCCGCCCGAGCAATTGCCGAGCAGATAGGAATTCAAAGCGTGCGCGCCGAAGTGCTCCCGCAGGGCAAAGCTGCCGAAGTAACACGTTTTATTGAGAGTGGTAGCGTCGTGGCGATGGTGGGTGATGGTATCAACGACGCGGCTGCCTTGGCTGCGGCCGATGTCGGCATCGCAATTGGCACCGGCACCGACGTCGCAATTGAAGCTTCGGACATCACGCTGCTGCAGGCGGATTTGCGTGGCGTGATTGCCAGCATCAAGCTCTCCAGAAAAACAATGACAACGATTCGTCAGAACTTCGGCTGGGCGCTTGTTTATAATGCCATCGGTATCCCAATAGCGGCGTTCGGATTTCTGCGCCCTGAGTTCGCAGCAGCAGCAATGGCGATGAGCTCAGTGTCGGTCGTAGCAAACTCGCTGCGCCTCAAAAGATACAAGCTTGATTAAACACTCCCGATTGTGACCGGTTTTTGTCAACAACATTGAAGAGTTACTCCGTTAGAGTGGAGATTGGATCCGCTAGATTAGTCGAAAGTGCTTTATAAGTCTGACGGGCACTTCTCACCATGGGTTCACTCGACGATTACATATCACAAGCAACAGACTTACTTAACAAGGACGATATCGAGGCAGCGATCCAGATGTATCAAGAAGCGCTCAAACTCGATCCGGACGATTCCACAGCTTTGACAGGGCTAGGGGCCGCGTTCGATGAGGCTGGTGAGCTGGAAAGCGCTGTAGATTGCTATAAAAAGGCATTAAAGGTTGATTCTGATGACGTTATCGCGCACAGCGGGTTGGGGGTTGCCTACGAGAAACAAGGTAATACTGATCTGACCCTACGTGAGTTTCGCTCTGCTTTTTTGCTCGATGAAGAAACAGCCTCTTTGCACATTGCATACGCTCGAGATCGACACGAAAAGAGACTTATGAGGGAAAAAGCACTTTACGAATCGAAGGTAGGCGAGT
>Ga0209226_10000149_pt1 | contig 47201 bp, 36 predicted proteins | sample BarGraNGADG00212_2_FD_184497 | JGI IMG/M metagenome (GOLD analysis project Ga0209226, IMG submission 184497) | Arctic peat soil microbial communities from Barrow, Alaska, USA - Barrow Graham LP Ref core NGADG0011-212 (SPAdes) (version 2) | ecosystem: Environmental > Terrestrial > Soil >...
CCCCGGCCCTCAGGGGGAACCAGTCCCGTCGGTTCCCCCCCATCGCTGTCGCGCTGGGGCCCCCCCTCCGCTATGAGGGCCTTGGGGCCCCCCCTAGCGCCGGTAGTGTGGCACATTGCCGTCAACTAGCGCTTTAGCGTCTTGTACTTAAGCCGGTGGGGCTGGTCGGCGGCGGCGCCCCGCCGTCTCCGCAGGTCTTCCCGGTACTCCGAGTAATTCCCGTAGATCCAGCGCAGTCCGCCGTCTTCCTCGAAGGCCAGGATATGGGTGGCGACGCGGTCGAGGAACCAGCGGTCGTGGGTGACGACGACGGCGCAGCCGGCGAAGCCGGCGAGGGCGTCCTCCAGGGCGCGGAGCGTATTGACGTCGAGGTCGTTGGTCGGCTCGTCGAGCAGGAGGACGTTGCCCCCCTCCGACAGTGCCTTGGCCAGGTGGACGCGGTTCCGCTCCCCGCCCGACAGCGTGGCGATCTTCTTCTGCTGGTCCGTGCCGCCGAATCCGAACGACGCGCAATAGGCCCGGGCGTTGAACGTCCGGGCGCCGACGGTCATGATGTCCTGGCCGCCCGAGATTTCCTCATAGACGGTCTTGGCCGGGTCGAGAGTGCGCGATTGGTCGGCATAGGCCGTCTTGACCGTTTCGCCAAGGCGGACCCGGCCGCGGTCGGGCGTCTCCTGGCCGGTGATCATCCTCAACAGGGTCGTCTTCCCCGCCCCGTTGGGGCCGATGATGCCGACGATCGAGCCGGGGGGAAAGTCGACCGTCAGGTCGTCGATGAGCAGCCGGTCGCCGTAGCCCTTGGACACGCCTTCGAAATTGATGACGATGTCCCCGAGCCGGGGCCCGGGCGGGATTGGCATCTCCTGCTCTTCGCGATAGCGTTCGAAGTCTCGTCCCAGGAGCTCCTCGTAGGCGTTGACCCGGGCCTTCCCTTTGGCTTGGCGGGCCTTGGGCGACATCCGGATCCACTCCAGTTCCCGGGCCAACGTGCGCTGGCGGCGGGACTCGGTCTTTTCCTCCACGGCGAGACGGGCGCTCTTCTGCTCCAGCCAGGATGAATAGTTTCCCTTCCAGGGGATGCCCTCGCCCCGGTCGAGCTCCAGGATCCAGCCGGCCACGTTGTCCAGGAAGTAGCGGTCGTGGGTGACGGCGATGACCGTCCCCTTGTATTCCTGGAGATGGCGCTCGAGCCAGGCGACCGATTCGGCATCGAGATGGTTGGTCGGCTCGTCGAGCAGGAGGATGTCGGGCTCCATGAGCAGGAGGCGGGTGAGGGCCACGCGCCGCCGTTCCCCGCCGGACAGGATGGAAATGGGCGTGTCCGGCGGCGGGCAGCGGAGGGCCTCCATGGCGATCTCGAGATGGTTGTCGAGGTTCCAGGCGTCGTGCCGTTCGATTTCCTCAAGGAGCTTGGCCTGCTCGGCCACCAGCGCGTCCATGTCGGCCTCGGGATCGCCGAATTTATCGTTCACCCGGTCGTAGCGGGCCAGGAGGTCCACCACGGGCTGGACGCCCTCGCGCACAACCTGGAGAACGGTTTTCGCCGGATCGAGCTGCGGGTCCTGTTCCAGGAGGCCCCGGGTGTACCCCTTGCTCAGCGCGATCTCGCCGCTGTAATCCGGATCGACGCCGGCGATGATCCGGAGGAGGGTGGACTTTCCCGAGCCGTTCAGGCCGAGGACCCCGATCTTGGCCCCGTAGTAGAAGCCGAGGGAGATGTCTTTCAGGACCTGGCGGTTCGGCTGATGGACGCGGCCGACCCGCGACATGGAAAAAATGACTTGAGTATCGGAAGGCATGGGGAGATTGTACACGAATCGCGGCGCGCCGGGAAGGCGGGATTCGGGGCGGCCGTTGCGCCGTTGTGGCCGGACGTTCGGCCGCCTAATCGAACGTAATCGTGACCTTCAGGGCGCCGTCCTTGCGGCCGGCCGCGGTTTCGAAGGCCGCCTGCGCGTCCTCCGGGCGGAAATCGCGGTTGGCCAGGAACCCGATCTCGATGAGGCGGGCGGAGAAAAGCAGAAGCGCCCGCTTGACATAGCGGTTCTGGCGCCGGACGTTCTGGACCCTGAGCTCTTTGCGGCGGAGCGGCCCGCTGAGAAACGAAATGCGCTCGATGAGCGGGATTCCCACCACGACCAGCGTTCCGCCCGGCTTCAGCAATTCCACGGCCTGGTCGAGGGCCGACTGCTCGCCGCAGCACTCGAATACCGCGTCCAGGCCGAGCGGCCGGCGCGACAGGATCTCGCGAACGACATCCTCCCGGTCCGGGTTCCCGGCCCACACGGCGCCAGCCCGCCGGGCCGCATCCTCGCGTTCCACGATCTTGTCGGTGGCGTAGATTTTTTCGATGCCGGCCGCCCGGGCGGCGAGGATCACGGACAATCCGATCGGCCCCGCTCCGAGAACGGCCATGGCCTGGCCGGGGTCGCCGAGCCAGAAACTGAGGGCGTGGAGGGCGATCGAAAGCGGTTCGGTCAGCATGGCCTCGGCCATTGAAACGGTTTCCGGGACAAGGTAGCAGTTTGCCGCGGGCATGACGAAATATTCGGCCAGGGCCCCGTCCTTCTCGCCCGGACTTCCCAGGAAACGCAGGCTGCGGCAGGTGTGGGGCCGTCCGGCGCGGCACTGGTCGCACGTCCCGCACGAAACGGCCGGATCCACGGCCACGCGGTCGCCGGGTTTGAGTGATGTGACGCCCGGCCCGACGGCCTCGACCACGGCCGAGACCTCGTGGCCGAGGACCGCGGGATAAGCGACTTTCTCCCCGGCGATGGAGTCCGTGGTGAAGTAATGGATATCGCTCCCGCACAAGCCCACGACACTCGTCCGCAGGAGCACGTCGGTGTCCGAGGCGATGGCGGGCTTGGGGACGTCCCGGAGTTTGACTTGGCCGACTTTTGCAAGGACGACAGTTTTCATATCTCTGTCATTATATTCGAAGTTAAAGGAGCGGGGCGGGGTGGCATCCCTAAGGATTGCATAGCGGAGAGGGGGCCCCATCGTTTTCGATGGGGGGGAACCGACGGGGGGACCGGCGAAACGCCGGCGGGCCGGGGGATGCCACCCTGCTCCGCCCTCTTACACTCCCGCCGCCTGGATCGAGGTGATCGTCACGACGTTGACGATGTCCTCGACCGAGCAGCCGCGCGACAGGTCGTTGACCGGCTTGTTCATCCCTTGGAGGACCGGCCCGATCGCCTGGGCCTTGGCCAGCCGCTCGACGAGCTTGTAGGCGATGTTTCCGGACTGGAGGTCGGGGAAGATGAGCACGTTGGCCTGGCCGGCGATGGCCGAGCCGGGGGCCTTGGACTTGCCGATCCGGGGGATGATGGCCGCGTCGGCCTGCAGCTCGCCGTCGATCTTGAGGTCCGGGGCCTTTTCCCGCGCGATCTTGAGGGCGCTCTTCACCTTGTCGATGAGCTCGTGCTTAGCGCTGCCGTAGGTTGAGAACGATAGCAAAGCGACCTTGGGGTCGAGGCCGCAGAGCACGCGGCCGGTTTCGGCCGAGGCGATGGCGATCTCGGCCAGCTCCTTGTCCGTCGGGTTGGGCATGACCGCGCAGTCGGCAAAAATGAACATCCCCTTCTCGCCGTATTCGCAGTCGGGGACGATCATAATGAACGAGCTCGAGACGACGCTGAATCCGGGCTTGGTCTTGATGAACTGGAGGGCGGGCCGGACCGTGTCGGCCGTGGAGTGCTGGGCCCCGGACACGAGCCCGTCGGCGTGGCCCTTGTGGACCATCATCGTCCCGTAGAAGACGGGGTCCTTCATGATCTTGCGCGCTTCCTCGGGCGTCATGCCCTTGGCCTTGCGCGCTTCATAGTACGTGGCGGCGTAGTCGTCGAATTCCTTGGCCGTCTCGAGGTCGATCGAGGGGACGGCGCTCACGTCCACGCCCTGGTCCTTGGCCACGGCTTCGATCTTCGGCCGGTTGCCGATCAGGGTGACATGGGCCAATTTTTCCTGAGTGATGATTGTCGCGGCCTTTACCGTCCGGGGCTCTTCGCCCTCGGGCAGGACGATCCGCCGGGGGTTCTTGCGGGACTTGTCCCGCAGGGTTTGGATGAGGTTCATATAATGGCTCCTTGGTTATGAAATCCGCCTAACAAGCGCGGGCGCCCTCAGCACAGGATCCCTGTGAAGAAGTCGTTCCCCTTGTCGTCGACCAGGATGAAGGCCGGGAAGTCCTTCACCGTGATCTTGAAGACGGCTTCCATGCCCAGCTCGGGGTACTCGAGGACCTCCTGCTTCGTGATGCAGTCCTTGGCCAGTCGGGCCGCCGGGCCGCCGATCGAGCCGAGGTAGAACCCGCCGTATTTCTTGCAGGACTCCGTCACGCCCTTGGAGCGGTTCCCCTTGGCCAACATGACGAGCGAGCCGCCCTTCGCCTGGAAGAGGGGCACGTAGTCGTCCATGCGGCCGGCCGTGGTCGGCCCGAACGATCCGGAGGCGTAGCCGGGCGGGGTCTTGGCCGGGCCGGCGTAGTAGATGATGTGATCCTTGATGTACTGCGGCAGGTCTTCGCCCCGGTCGAGGCGCTCCTTGAGCTTGGCGTGGGCGATGTCCCGGCCGACGATGATCGGCCCGCTGAGCGAGAGGATCGTAGCCACCGGGTACTTGCTGAGCGTCGCCCGGATCTCGGCCATCGGACGGTTGAGGTCGATCGGGACGACGGTTCCGGTCGGCTTGATGTCGTGCGGGAGGTACTTGCCCGGCTCGCGCTCGAGCTTCTCGAGGAAGATCCCGTCGCGGGTGATCTTGGCCGTGACGTTCCGGTCGGCGTTGCAGCTCACGCCCATGCCGATCGGGCAGGAGGCGCCGTGGCGGGGCAGGCGGATGATGCGGACGTCGAGGGCGAAGTACTTGCCCCCGAACCCGGCCCCGAGGCCGATCTTCCGCGACGCGGCGAGGATCTTCGCCTCAAGCTCGATGTCGCGGAAGGCGTGGCCGCCCGGGCCGCCTTTGGTCGGCAGTCCGTCGAGATAGCGGGCCGAGGCCAGCTTGACCGTCTTGAGGGTCATCTCGGCCGACGTGCCGCCGACCACGATCGCCAGGTGGTAGGGCGGGCAGGCCGCGGTGCCGATGGCTTTCATCTTGGCGACGATGTAGGCGGACAGGGATTCGGGATTGAGGACGGCCTTGGTCTCCTGGAAAAGATAGGTCTTGTTGGCCGACCCGCCGCCTTTGGCGATGAACAGGAACTTGTACTGGTCGCCGTCCACGGCGGCGATGTCCACCTGGGCCGGGAGGTTCGACCCGGTGTTCTTCTCGTCGTACATGGTCAGGGCGGCGTTCTGGGAATAGCGGAAATAGTTCTTGGTGTAGGCGTTGAAGACGCCCCGCGAGAGCGCCTCCTCGTCGCCGCCGCCCGTCCAGACGGCCTGCCCTTTCTTGGCGTTGATCACCGCCGTGCCCGTGTCCTGGCACATGGGAAGGACGCCTTCGGCCGAGATCAGGGCGTTCCGCAGGAGCTCGAAGGTGACGTATTTGTCGTTCGACGAGCTCTCGGGGTCGTCGAGGATTTCGCGGAGCTGCTTGAGGTGGGAGGGGCGGAGGAGGAAGGCGACATCTTTGAACGCTTCCTCGGCCAGCAGGGTCAGGGCTTCGGGGGCGACCTTGACGATCTCGCGGCCCTCGAACGTGCCGCGCGTGACGTGGTCCTTGGTCAGGAACCGGTAGTCCGCGGTGTCCGGGCTTAGGGAAAACATGGGGCTGTAAAGGAATTCCGGCATGGCGTTACCTCCTCGGAATTTATCAGGCCGACGGCTTGACCTGGAGCTTGCGCAGGGCGGCCGTCACGACGTCCCGGACGTCCTTCTTCTCGCCCTTCCGGGCGAGGAGCTTTTCGAGCGGCGGGACGGCCTGGGCGTCCCCGATCTCCCCGAGGAGCCGGGCCGCGCGGAAGCGCGTCGTCCAGACCTTGCTGTCCAGGGCTTCGATCAGCGGGCGGACCGCGTCGCGTCCGAAATTCATGAGGGCGTTCTCGGAACTCTCCCGGACGCTCCAGTGCGGGTCGGCGATGGCCTCGAGCAGCGGCAGGATGGATTTCTTGTCGTGGAAGATCCCGAGCAGGCGGGCCGACTGGGACCGCACTTCCCGGGACTTGTCCTTGAGCCCGCAGAGGGCCGCTTCGAGGACCTCGGGATGGCCGGCGCCGGTCCTCCGGAGCGCCCGGACGGATTCCGCCCGGATGAACCCCGCCCGGTCCTTCCTGGCGATGCGGATCAGCATCTTGACCGCCTCCGGGCCGCCCCATCTGCCGAGCGCCCGGACGGCCTCGAACCGGACGTTGTCGGAATCGTCCGTCAGGGACACGGCGATGCGCGGGGCGAGGGAGGCGTCGCCGACCTCGGCCAGGACCTTGATCGCGCAGCAGCGTCCCCAGGCGGCGCAGCCGATCTGCTCCAGGGCGAGCATAGCCGCCTCCTGGACGTCGGGCAGGCTGTCCTCGACGAGCCCCTTGAGGAGCTTGACGGCGCAGTGGTCCTCCAGCCCGCCGATGGCCTTGACCGCCCGGATCTGGAGCTCCGGGTGCTGGCGGTCGCCGGCGTCCTTGATCATGCTGGCGATCATCGAGCCGTTGAACGTGAGGGTCGGCCGGAGGAGATCGATCACCGCCGGCCCGAACCGGACGAGCGCCTGGACCGCGGCCTGGCGGACGATGAAGTAGCTGCTCCGCAGGTGGCCGATCAGGGCGGGGACGGACTTGGGGTCGCCGATCTTGCCGAGCGCGAGCAGGATCGCCCGCAGGGCGAACTTGTCGCGTTCCCGCGAGAGCGTATTGAGCAGGGGAAAGGTCGCCTGCCGCCCGTAGCGGACGATGGCCGCGGCCGCGGCGTCCTGGACCTTCCCGACGTTGTCCCGGAGCTTTATGACCAGGGGCTCGAGGGCCGGCTTGTCGGCGATTCGGCCCAGGGCCTGGGCGGCTTCGGCCCGGACCTGCCACTCGCCGTCGTGAAGCATTTCGAGAAGATAGGGGGTGGACTGGTGCGACTTGAGATTTCCCAGGGCCCGGGCGGCGTTCGTCCGGATCGTCGCCGAGGAGTTGTTCAGGGCCTCGTGGAGGAGGGGCAGGCTGTCCGCGCCAAACTCCTTGAATCCGCCCACGGCGAGCTCGACGATCTCCTCGTTTTCGAGGGACATCATGTTGATCAGCACCCGGATCAGGCGCGCGTCCCGGCGGTCGAGGATCTCCTGGACCTTGCCCATCAGCTCCGTGACGGCCTGGGTCCGCACGATCCATTCGGCGTCATCGACCGCCTTGAGCAGGTGGTCGATCACCCGGTAGTCCCCGAGCTTGCCGACGGCCGCGACGGCCGCCTGGCGGATGTTGGCCGTCGGCGAGCGGAAGATCTTCGGCTTGACGAGCTCCTCGATGGCCTCCGGTTTGCCGAACCGGCCGAGCGACAGCACGGCGGCGTGCTGGATGGCCGGGTTGGGGTCGTCGAGCTTGGCGACGAGAACGGGGTAGGCCTCCTCCCGCTTCTCGTAGCCCAGGTCCATGATCGCGGCGCGGACCGCGGAGGCGTCCTTGTTTTCCCGGATGATCCGGAAAACGTCCTCGAGCGGTTTCAAGGCTTTGGCGTTCACCTCAGACCCTTTCGATGTAGCCCTTGCAGTCTCCGTCGATGTTGAACGACTTCACCTGGTAGTCGCAGTCGATGCTGGCCAGGGCCTTGACGGCCGCGCGGAAGCAGCCGATCCGGGCGCAGGTCAGGTCGCGGATGGCAAAGCCTTCTTCGATCAGCGTCTGGCAGCTCTTGAGGTACACGCAGTCGTGGACCGTGATCTCGACGTGGGAGGGGTTGACCTCGACGACCTCGAAATGGCTCGCGTCGCGGAAGAGCTTGCCGGCGATCCCGATCTGGATGTAGTTCTCGACGGCCGCCCGGATCGAGTCCGACTTGGCGATCTGCATGCCGTATTCGTCGCCCAGGAGGTGGAGGTAGTATTGGACGGAATGTTCGTAGGCCCGCTCGCTGAACACGCGGGGGCGGGTGCCGTGGAAATCGCGCGCCGTCTCTTCGAGGGCGCTCAGCCAGGCCAGGGCCACGAGCCAGCCGGCTTCTTCGCGGTCGATGATGTCCATGGGATGATTCCTTTACTTCGCTTTCGAGGGTTTCCCAGCGCGCGCCGCAGCACGGGCCGAAACCGGCGTAGCCGGGGCTGCAAGAGACGCCGAAACGGGCGTGCCAGCGCGAACCGAAACGGTCGCTACCGGGACGGCGGAGGCCGCTGTCTTCGGAGTTGCGGGGCTCGCCGCCAGGGCGAGGCGCTCGAGTTCCGCGCGGACGGCGTCGGCGGCCACGGTCCGGCCGAGCGCCGGACCGAGCTTCGCGGCGAGGGCGGCGGCGCCGGCCTTGGGGTCCCGGGCCCAGAGCAGGACAAGCTTCGCCGTTTCGTCGGGCTTGAAGCCCGCCGCCTTCTCGGGGGGCTCGGGCGGGGCGCTGGCCGTGCGGCCGGCTCCCGCTTCCAGGATCGCCCGCGTGTCGCGGGCGATGGCCAGCTCCTCGTTGGTCGGGATGACCAGGATCTTCACCCGGCCGGTGCCGATGTCACGCTCGTTCTTCTCGTTTTTGGCGGGGTCGACGGCGATGCCGAGCGCGTCCAACCCCTCGCAGACGAGGCGGCGGACGAGGCGCGAATTTTCGCCGATGCCGCCGGTGAAGACGACGGCGTCCACCCCGCCCAGGACGGCCATGTAGGCTCCGATGTATTTCCGGACGTGGTAGCAGTAGATTTCGAGGGCCAGCCGGTGGCGTTCGCTGCCCCGGGCGGCCTCCTGCTCGATCTCCCGCATGTCGTTCGAGGTCTCGGTCAAGCCCAGCATGCCGCTGTTCTTGTTCATGATCGAGTCGATTTCCTTCGTCCCGAGCTTTTCGCGCTCCATGATGTACGGGACGAGGGCGGGATCGATGCTCCCGCAGCGGGTGCCCATCACCAGGCCTTCGAGCGGGGTGAAGCCCATGGTCGTGTCCACGGACTTGCCGCCGTCGACGGCGGTGATGCTGGCCCCGTTCCCCAGGTGGCAGGTGATGATCTTGAGCTCGGCGATGGGCCGCTTCAGGAACTCGGCCGCCCGCTGGGCGACGAAGTTGTGCGACGTGCCGTGGAACCCGTAGCGCCGAATCCGCAGCTTCTTGTAGAGCGCGTAGGGCAGGCCATAGATGTAGGCTTTGGGGGGGAGGGTCTGGTGGAAGGCGGTGTCGAAGACGCCGATCTGGGGCGCGCCGGGCAGGAGCGCCTCGCAGGCCTCGATCCCCTTCAGGTTGGCCGGGTTGTGGAGGGGGGCGAACTGGATGAACTTGCGGAGACTGGCCTTGACCTTCTCGGTGATCAGGACCGAGCCCGAGAAGTCCTCGCCGCCGTGGACCACCCGATGGCCGATACCGTCGATCTCGGTCTTGTCCCGGATGACGCCGTGCTGCGGGTGGAGGAGGAGGGACAGGACGATCTCGATGGCCACTTCGTGGTTTTTGACCTCTCGGATCTCCCGAATCTTGTTTTTGCCCGCGGGCTGATAGGTGATGATCGCATCGCTCGAGCCGATCTTCTCGACGATGCCCTTCGCCAGCAGGCTCTCATCCTCCATCCGGATGAGCTGGAATTTGATGGACGAACTGCCGCTGTTCAAGACGAGAACTTTCATTGCGGTGGCTTACTCCTTATGAATGCACGAACGGAGCCTGATAGCGACGCTATAGGCCAGAGACAAATATCTGAAGAGGTATGATAGACCCAATAAAAGGGGGTGTCAAGGCGACCGGACGGGGCCCAGACGGGGCCCGTCCGGTCGCCCTCTGACTTCTTCCTGATCCGAAAAGTACCGGCTTATCGGCCTCTCTGCCCCTGGATTGGCAACGGTTTCCTCGGGATCTTGTCCTCACGGTTGGCCGTGAGGTAGACGAACACCGCGGCGATCGTCGCGTCCTTCATCATGTCGTTCGGCTGCAGGCGCTCGTACGTGTCCAGGTTCGTGTGGTGGATGATCGCGTTGTACTCGGTCTCGTCCTGGATGAACTGGAAACCCGGCAGGCCCACGCCGTCGAACGACTGGTGGTCGGTGCCCCCCGTGTTCCGGATCGTGACGGTCGTCACGCCCATGCCGCGGAGCGGCTCGATCCATTCGCGGAAGATCGGCCCGGCGGCGTCGTTCCCCTGGAGGTAGATGCCCCGGATCGCGCCCGTGCCGTTGTCGATGTTGTAATAGGCCGAGAGCTTGTCGTATTCCGGTTTGAACTCCAGAGGACCCAGGGGTCCGCCGAATCCGCCGCCGCGCTGACCGGCGGCCGCCGGGGGCGCACCGGCCGCGGGAGGCGCGCCGGCGGCCGGCGCCGCGGGAGCCTGCCGGCCGGCGAAGTGGGCGGCCACGTATTCGCGGGAGCCGATGAGGCCCTGCTCCTCGGCGCCCCACAACCCGATCCGGACGGTGCGGCGCAGCTTGACGCCGGTTGCCTTGAGGATGCGCATCGCCTCCATCATGGCCGTAACGCCGCAGCCGTCGTCGGCCGCGCCCGTGGCGGCGTGCCACGAGTCGAGATGCCCGCCGAGCATGACGATCTCGTCCGCCTTGTCCGTGCCCGGGAGCTCACCTACGACGTTGAAGACTTGCGGGTTCGGATAGTACGTGCTCTTGATGTCGGCCTCGATGGTCACCGGGACCTTCTTGGCCAGCATCCGTCCGATCCGGCCGTACTGCTCGGCCGGGATCACGACCGCCGGGAGCGTCGTTGCCGGGTCCGCCGCCCGGTTGCCGCCGATCGTGTAGATGCCGTGGCCGCGCGGCGCCGTCGAGAGCGTGCCGAGGACCCCCTCGGCCCGGAAGAACTCGTTGCGGGCGTTCGCTGCGCCGAACCCTCCGCGCTGGCCCGCGGCAGGGGCCGCCGGCTGCTGGGCCTGCGGCTTCTGGGCGGGCTGCTGGCCGACCGGAGGTACGGCCGGAGCGGCCGGCTTGGCCTGGGGCGCGGGAGCGGCCGGCACCCCGATCATCGCGATGATCGGGGCGCCCGCTCTCTGGCCCGGAGGCGTCACGCCGAACTCGAGTCCCGGCGCTGGGTTGAACTCCATGGCGGCCAGCTCGTCGAGCGTGTAGCGTTTCGAGATCACGGTCCAATACGCGGCGACGTCGGGGATGGCCTGCGTCAGGATCCATTTGCCCTTCAGCTTGCCCTTATAGGCGGCCAGATCCTCGAGCGTGGTGGCGGTCACGAGCACCGCTTCGCCTCGCACGAGGCCGTTCGTGCCCGGCGTCCAGGCGGTCGGCGTCCCCGGGATGGGGAACGGCTCGGGCGAAACGACTTCCATGTAGTACTTGTCGTTCGTCCAACCGCGGTCGAATCCGTTGCGGTTGACCCAGGGCTCGGCCTTGACGTTCACCAGGCCCCATTCCTTCATCTTGGCGATGGCCCAATCGGCGGCCTTGGTGTACATCGGCGATCCCATCAGCCGCGGAGCATACACGTCCGACAGCCAGCTCGAGAGCTCCATCACCTGCGAGCGCTGCATGCCTTCGGCCTTGATTTTGTTGATGTCCGTGTAGTTGATGACCTCGTTGGTCGCCCGCAGGGGGAGGATGGCCAGGAGGACCATCATCGCCGCGACGAGCGCCAGAACGGAAACCCTATTTTTCCTCATCGAGTCGTCTCCTTTCCCAGGACTTGGGGAATGAAAATTAAAGTGAATCATATTCCCCATAATTCGCCGCTGTCAAGCGAACGAGGGGCGTTAATTTGGCCTATGATGTGATAGGCAAATCCCTTTCGACCGAGCAGCGGGATTGAGGAGGAATCTCGTTTCTCCGCTTGGATTTGCGGATCATGCCTTTTTACGATAAAATTCTGCTGCTTAGATCGGCGGCAATAGACGTTTGAATTAACCTGGAGGCTTTTCAATGGAAAAGATAAAAACGATTGCTCTTGTGGCACACGATAATCGAAAACCAGACCTCGGAGAGTGGGTCGAATTCAACTATCGGACCTTGGTTCGGCATAAATTAGTCTGCACGGGGACCACGGGCCGCTTGGTAGAGGAAATCATCAGCCGAAAATTTGAACGTGATCATATAAAAAAAGAGGCTTTTGAAATCACCAAATTGAAGTCAGGTCCGCTAGGCGGGGATCAGCAGCTCGGGGGAATGATCGCCGAGGGCCGCATCGATTTTGTCATATTTTTTTGGGACCCAATGGAACCGCATCCACATGATGTTGATGTCAAAGCGCTCCTTCGAATCGCGGTGGTCTATAATATCCCCATCGCCTGCAATCGCTCGACCGCGGATTTCATGATTTCTTCGCATCTTATGAAGGAAGAATATCACCCCGTCATCAAGGATTACACAGAATACATCCATCGTAAAATATAGTTGATCCAGGGCGCCCTTGTCCTGACCTCCAGCCGCGTCTGATCTTAGGATGCAACGAAAACTCATGGACGTCGCCTGAGGAGCGGCCGTCGTCTCGCCCTCGGCCGAGAGAAAAGTTCTGTCTGGATTGCGTCTTTAAAAGAGAGCTTGTCAAATTGTCGCATTGGAGGTAGTATATATGTATAGTATATACTATTGGGGGTTACCCATGAAAACGGCCAAATTGTTCCGCAACGGACAGAGTCAAGCGGTCCGCCTGCCCAAGGAATTCCGCTTCGAGGGCGAATTCGTCTACGTCAAAAAATCCGGCAATGCCGTCATCCTGATTCCCGCGGCGAATTCCTGGGACTCCCTGGTCCAAAGCCTGGATAAATTCTCGGACGATTTCTTCACCGAGCGGAATCAGCCGAAGGCCCAAACGCGCGAGTCGTTCTGATGGACTATCTCCTGGACACCGACACGTGCATCGCTCTGATAAAACGAAAGCCCCGCCGCGCCTTGGATCGTCTGCTGGCCCTACCGGTGGGCGCGGTTGGGATATCGTCGATCACCCTGGCCGAGCTCCTGTACGGCGTCGCCAAAAGCGAGCAAAAAGAGCGGAATCGTCACGCCCTAGAGGAATTCCTCCTGCCTTTGGAGATCGCCGATTTCGACTCCAAGGCGGCGGACGCCTATGGAATCGTCCGGGCCGAGTTGGAAAAAGCCGGAAAGCAGATCGGTTCGCTGGATACCCAGATCGGCGCGCACGCTATCAGCCTCGGCGTCGTGCTGGTCACTCACAACTCGCGCGAATTCCGGCGGATCCCGAACCTTAAGATGGTTGACTGGCTGGGTTGAATCCCGCGGGTTGGAGCGCCGGCGGGGATTATTTCTCTGCCTGTCCGGCCACGAGGGCCTTGGCCACGAGGCTCCGGATCTCGGAGAGGAGGAACGGCTTGGGCAGATAATCGAAGGCTCCGAGCTGCATGCTCTGGAGCGAAGTCCGGGAGGAGGGATAGCCGGTCATGATGATGATCTGGGCCCGGCTGTTCCGGGCTCTAAGCGCTTTCAAGACGTCCATGCCGCCCGCGACGGGCATCATCAGATCGAGCAGGATGACGTCGAACGGTTTCTCGCCTTCCAGCCGGAGGGCGTCCGCCCCGCTCAACGCGAGATCGATTTCATATTCGGGGTTCTGCAGGGCCTGGCGGACGCTCTTGCAGACGTTGATTTCGTCGTCGACCACGAGGATGCGTTTCAAACTTGATTCTGCCATGCGCCAGCTCCTTCAGTCAAGGTCCATTTCGCTTCGCCAGGGCCCCTATTTTACCGTAAACGCCCCGGCGATGCCAAGGACAAGCGGCCCCGGCTTCGCGGGGGGGCGGAGGTTTGGGGCTTGCGGACGGCCCTGTTGCTCCGGACACGCTTGGACTAGCGCCGCCGTTCGTTTGACTTCGGAAAGGGCCTTTGTTAATTTAGGCTTTCTTTCCGGTCCGCCGGAACCGCCGTAAGCGGGTGAGGATGGCACGGACCCGCGCCGCCAGAGAAATCGATCTTGGGAGAGTGACATGAAAATCCATGAATTCCAGGCGAAGAGCATTCTATCCCGGTTCGGGGTGAGGATCCCCCGGGGCGACGTGGCGAAGACGCCGGCCGAAGCCCGGGCGATCGCCGAGAAGATCGGAACGCGGGTCGTGGTCAAGGCCCAGATCCACGCCGGCGGCCGCGGCAAGGGCGGCGGGGTCAAGCTCGCCGCGAACCCCGCGGAGGCCGAAAAGCTGGCCAAGGCCATGCTGGGCATGACCCTCGTCACTCACCAGACCGGGCCGGAGGGCAAGCTCGTGAAGCGCGTCCTCATCGAGGAAGCCCTCGACATCGCCCGCGAGCTCTACCTGGGCATCGTCATCGACCGGGCGCGCGAGGCGGCCGTGATCATGGCCTCGACCGAGGGCGGCGTCGAAGTCGAGAAGGTCGCGGCCGAGACGCCCGAGCTGATCTTCAAAGAATATGTCCACTCCGGCACCGGGTTCGGCGCGTTCCAGGCTCGGAAGCTGGCCTTCCGCCTGGGCCTCTCGGGCGAGACGTTTAAGCAGGCCGTGAAGTTCCTGGCCTCGCTCTATAAAGCGTTCGAAGCCACGGACGCCTCCCTGGCCGAAATCAACCCTCTCCTCGTGACGAAGTCGGGCGACGTGTTCGCCCTCGACGCCAAGATGAATTTCGACGATAACGCCTTAGCGCGCCATCCGGACATCCTGGCCATGCGCGACCTCGACGAGGAGTCGCCCCTCGAGGTCGAGGCCTCGAAGTTCAATCTGAACTACATCAAGCTCGACGGCAACGTGGGCTGCATGGTCAACGGGGCCGGCCTGGCCATGGCCACGATGGACATCGTCAAGTACGCCGGCGGCATGCCGGCCAACTTCCTCGACGTCGGCGGCGGCGTGACCGAGGAGGCCGTGACCAACGCCTTCAAGATCCTGGTGGCCGACAAGGACGTCAAGGGCGCGCTGATCAACATCTTCGGGGGCATCGTCCGCTGCGACATGATCGCCAACGGCGTCATCAAGGCGGCCCGGGAACTCGGGACGAAGATCCCGGTCGTGATCCGCCTCGAGGGGACCAACGTGGAGCTCGGCAAGAAGCTCCTGGCCGCGTCTGGGCTGGCCTTCCACCCGGCCGACGGCATGAAGGACGCGGCCGAGAAGATCGTGGCGCTCGTGAAGAACTAGGACCGAAGGAGTCGACGATGAGCATTTTAGTCAACGAAAACACCAGGGTGGTCGTTCTCGGGATCACGGGCGGCGAGGGCACGTTCCACACGACGCGGATGCTGGAATACGGGACGAAGGTCGTGGCCGGCATGACCCCCGGCAAGGGAGGCACGAAGCACCTCGGCGTCCCCGTGTTCAATACCGTGGCCGATGCGGTCCAGAACACGGGGGCCGACGCCGCGGCCATCTTCGTCCCGCCGTTCGCCGCGGCGGACGCGATCATGGAGGCGGCCGACGCGGGCGTGGGCCTCGTGGTCTGCATCACCGAGGGCATTCCCACGTTCGACATGATCAAGGTCAAGACGTTCCTGCGCGACAAGCCCGTGTCGCTCATCGGGCCGAACACCCCCGGCATCATTTCGCCGGGGAAGTGCAAGATCGGGATCATGCCCGGCCACATCCACAAGGCCGGGACGATCGGCATCATCTCCCGGTCCGGAACGCTGACCTACGAGGCCGTCCAGCAGACCTCGAAGCAGGGCTACGGCCAGTCGACGGCGGTGGGCATCGGCGGCGACCCGATCGTCGGGCTGAAGTACATCGAACTTCTGAAGCTGTTCAAGGACGACAAGGACACCGAGGCCGTCATCCTGATCGGGGAGATCGGCGGAACGGCCGAGGACGAGGCTGCGGCCTACATCAAGAAGGAATTCCCCAAGCCGGTGGTCGGGTTCATCGCCGGCCAGACCGCCCCTCCGGGCCGCCGGATGGGGCACGCCGGGGCGATCATCGCCGGCGGCAAGGGGACGGCCCAGGAGAAGATGGATGCCCTGCGGGCGGGCGGCGTGCACGTGGCCGTCAGCCCGGCCGACATCGGTGCGACGCTGAAGGCCGCCTTGCGCTGACTGTCGCCTGAATTCAGCCGAACGGATTCTCGTGCTTATAGAGCACGCCGGCCGGCCGGTTGTGATCGATATCGTCCACCCCCAGCATCCGCACGGCCGCGAATAGTGCTTTGCCCGCGTGGGCGAAGGCGATCGCCGTGTGGTGGGGGAAACGCTTCTCGATGAGCACGTGGCGGTAGAAACGCCCCATCTCCTTGACGGCGAACACTCCGATCCCGCCGAACGACTGCGGGTCGATGTCGAGCACCTCTCCCTCCGCCAGATAGGAGCGCAGGACGGCGTCGGCCGTCGATTGCAAGCGGAAGATCGTGATGTCGCCGACCTTGATCCGGCCCTCGAGCGTTCCGCGGGTGATGTCGGGCGCTTTTTCCGGCTCCAGCAGGCGGTGCATGATGAGCTGGTACTTGAGCCCGCCCCCGATGAGGCAGGCCGAGGACGTGTTCCCGCAGTGGAAGCCCATGAACAGATCGTTGGCCTTGTAGCCGATCGCCGTCTTCTTGTGGGCCTTGACCATGTCGGCGGGCACGGTATTGTTGATGTCGAGGAGGGTCGCGGGGAACAGGGTCGCGCAGGTGGCGATGTACTCGCTCAGCGCGCCGAAGATGTCCACCTCGCACGCAACCGGGATCCCGCGCGTCGCTAGGCGCGAGTTGACATAGCAGGGGACGAAACCGAAGTAGGACTCGTAGGCCGGCCAGCACTTGTTGGCGAAGATCCCATAGTCCGATGCCCCGAGATTCGCCTCCATGAACTTGGTCAGCGCGACCTCGTACTGGGCCAGCTTTCCGAGCATGTCGGGGTAGGCGTTGCCCGATCCGAGCTCCTTGGCCATGTCCTTGGCCACCGCTTTGATCGCCGGGTCGCCCTTGGCCTTCAGGAAAATATCGTAGAGGTCGAGCTCGGAGTTCTCCATGATCTCGACCCCGATGTCATACAGCGGCTTGATCGGCGCGTTGCAGGCCAGGAAGTCCTGGGGCCGCGGGCCGAAGCCGAAGATCTTGAGCTTCTTGAGCCCGAGGATGATCCGGGCGACCGGGATAAACCCGGCGATCATGCCCGCCACCTCGTCCGGCATTCCGACGGGAACCTCGGGGATGTAGGGGCGGAGCTTGCGCAGCCCGATATTGTACGACGCGTTCAGCAGGCCGCAGTAGGCGTCGCCCCGGCCGCCGATGAGATCGGCGCCGGTCTCCTCGGCCGCCGCGGCGAACATCACCGGGCCGTCGAACTTTTGGGCCAAAATGGTTGTTGGGCCTTCGGGCCCGAAATTGCCGAGATAGATGACCAGGGCGTTGACGCCCGACTGGCGGACCTCGTCGAGGGCCTTCAAAGCGTCCTTTTCGTTCTCGATGATCGTTTTGATTTCGACGATGCGCACGGCCTTGGCCTTGCATTCCGCCACGACGCGCGTCCGGCGCTTCCTCGAAAGTTCGATCGGAAAACAGTCGCGGCTCACGGCCACGATTCCGAGTTTCACCTGGGGGACGTTCTTCATCGATGACTCCTTTTTCGGACGAGGGAGTCCGGCCGCGGGGCCGGCCCTTTCGCCTGTCCGTAGGTGGCCTGAGGGCCGTGCTTTCGTAGGTAATGCTTGGCCAGCAGATGGTCCGGCAGGCTCTCGATTTTCGGGTTCACGAGGCCGGTCAGGATCGCCATCTTGGCGATCTTCTCCAGCACGAGGCTGTTCTTCACCGCCTCGCCCGCGCTCCCGCCCCAGCTGAAGGGACCGTGCCCCGCGACGAGGACGGACGGCGTTTCGAGGGGCTTCAGCCCGGCGAAACGCTCCGCGATGACCTTGCCTGTGTTCGCCTCGTAGTCGTCCCGGACCTCAACCAAGGTCAGATGGCGGGTGACCGGAACGGGCCCGTTGAAATGATCGGCGTGGGTCGTGCCGAGGCACGGGATTTCGCGGCAGGCCTGGGCGAAGGCCGTGGCGTATTCGCTGTGGGCGTGGGAGACGCCGCCGATGTCCGGGAAGGCCCGGTACAGGGCGAGGTGGGTGGACGTGTCCGAGGACGGGTTCAGTTTCCCTTCGACGACTTTTCCTTCGAGATCGATCAGGACGAGGTCGGTCGGATTCATCCGGGAATAGGGGATGCCGCTCGGCTTGATGGCCATGATCCCTTTTTTCCGGTCGAGCCCGCTCACGTTGCCGAAGGTCAGGATGACCAGGCCGTACTTCACGAGGTCGAAGTTCGCCTGCCAGACTTGCTCCCTGAGGTCGGCCAGCATCTCAGGATTCCAGTTCCCGGTCGCGGATCTTCAAGAGGTCTTTCATCGCGTTGAACAGAGATCCCGCCTCCGCCTTCGTGCCGAAGGCGTCATGGAGCTGACGGTAGAGCCCATAGAGCTCCGCGTAGATTTTGTGGCGGCCCGGGTCCGGCTTGAACGAGCGCGGCTTGACGCCGCACATCGCCCGCTGCGCCTCGGCGAACCAGGGATGCGCGCCCGCGGCGACCGCGCCGGCGATGGCCGATCCCAGAGCGCAGGTTTGGGAGGAGCGGGCGACCTTCATCTCCTTGCCGCACACGTCGGCGTAGATCTGCATGACCAGAGGGTTCTTCTCGGCGATGCCGCCGCAGGCGATCACCTCGTCGATCGCCACGCCGTATTCCTCGAAGCGGCGGATGATCGTCAGCGCGCCGAAGGCCGTGGCTTCGATCAGGGCCCGGTAGATCTCCTCGGGCGTCGTGTGGAGCGTCTGTCCGATAAGGAGCCCGGTCAGCCGCTGATCGACCAGGATGGTCCGGTTGCCGTTGTTCCAGTCGAGGGCGAGCAGGCCCGATCGGCCGGGCCGGAGCTTGGCCGCCGTCCGGGTCAGGGCCTCGTGCGAGCCTTTAGCCGGTCCGCCGGGCTGGAGATAGCCGACGAACCAGTTGAAGATGTCGCCGACCGCCGACTGGCCCGCTTCGAGCCCGTAGTATCCCGGGAGGACCGAACCGTCCACGATGCCGCACAGGCCGGGGATGTCGGCCAGCGGCTTGTCGTTCGGCCAGACGCAGATGTCGCACGTGCTCGTCCCCATGATCTTGACGAACTTGCCGGGGAAGACGCCCGAGCCGACGGCCCCGAGGTGGGCGTCGAAGGCGCCGACCGCGACGGGAATGCCCGCGGGCAGGCCGAGCTTTTTCGCCCACGCCGGCGCAAGCCGGCCGGCCGGAACGTCCGACGTATAGGTTTTGTCGTAGAGCCGGTCGCGGAGTTCGCCGAGCTTCGGGTCGAGCTTGGCCAGGAACTCCTTGGCCGGCAGGCCGCCCCAGTGCGCGTTGAACATGGCCTTGTGGCCCGCGGCGCAGCGCCCGCGCTTGATCTTCTCCGGCCGCGTTTCGCCGGTCAGGACGGCCGGGATGTAGTCGCAGCATTCCACCCAGCTCCAGGCGGCGTCGAACACTTCCGGATCGACGCGGCGGCAGTGGAGGATCTTGCTGAAGAACCACTCGGAGGAGTAGGTCCCCCCGCACTTGGCCAGGTATTCGGGGTGTTCGCGGGCGGCGAGGGCGGTAATCTCCGCTGCCTCGGCGAAGCCCGTATGGTCTTTCCACAGCCAGGCCATGGCGTTCGGGTTCTTGCGGAATTCCTTGCGGAAGCAGAGCGGCGTTCCCTCCCGGTCCACGGGGATCGGGGTCGAGCCCGTCGTGTCGACGCCGATGCCGACGACCTGCGCCGGGTCGAACGAGCGCTCGGCCTTCCGGGCCAGGGCGAGGGTCCGGCGGACCGCAACCTCGGCGCCCTTGAGATAATTGGCCGGGTTCTGCCGGGCGAGGTCGGGGGTGCGGGCGTCCAGGACGACGCCGGCCGCCCCCGATTCGTAGTTGTGGATGGCCGTGGCCAGCTCCCGGCCGGTGCGAATGTCCACAAGCAGGGCCCGCACGGAATTCGTCCCGTAGTCGAGTCCGAGGGCGTATCTTTTTGCGGTCATCGTGCCTCTCTCCCTCCGTCGCCCCGCGGCGGGGACGCAAACCTAATTAATATGTCGCTTGCGCCCGCGAAGTCAAGCCAAGGAGCGGACTCGGCAGTCCTGCGGGCCGGTACCGGGGTTTGGCCTAAGGCCCGCATAGCGGAGAGGGGGCCCCATCGTTTCCGATGGGGGGGAACCGACGGGACTGGTTCCCAAGCGGGATGTGGCCAACCCCGGTATCGGCCCGCCGTTCATCACGGGATTAGCCGCTCGCCGACCTTGCGGAACTTGTCGATGGCGAATTCGATCTGCTCGGTCGTGTGGGCGGCGCTGATCTGGACCCGGATCCGCGATTTGCCGCGCGGGACGATGGGAAAGTAGAACCCGATCACGTAGATTTCCTCTTTCAGCAGCTCGTCGGCGAAATCCTGCGAGAGCTTGGCGTCGTGGGGCAGGTGGCCGAAGAGGACCGGGACGATGGGATGGATGCCGGGCACGATCTTGAACCCCGCTTTTTCGATGCCCTCGCGGAAGAGGCGGGTATTGCGCATCAGCCGGTCCTTGAGCTCGGTCGTTTCGGTCAGGATCTTGAGGACTTCGATCGTCGCCCCGGCGATGGCCGGCGCGAGGGAGTTGGAGAAAAGATAGGGACGGGAGCGCTGACGCAGGAACTCGATGATCTCCTTCCGTCCCGAGATGCAGCCGCCGGTGGCCCCGCCGAGGGCCTTGCCGAAGGTGGTGACGATGAGGTCCACCTTGTCCATGACGCCGCAGTGCTCATGCGTGCCGCGGCCCGTCGGGCCGATGAAGCCCGTGGCGTGGGAGTCGTCGACCATGACCAGGGCCCCGTGGCGCGCCGCGAGCTCGCAGATCCTGTCGACCCGGGCGATGATCCCGTCCATGGAGAACACCCCGTCGGTGACGATGAGCTTGAACTGGGCGTCCTTGGCCGCGACCAGCTTGGCTTCGAGGTCGTCCATGTCGTCGTTCTTGTAGACGAAACGCTGCGCCCGGCAGAGGCGGATGCCGTCGATGATCGAGGCGTGGTTGAGCTCGTCGGAGATGATGGCGCTGTGCTCATCGAGGAGCGGTTCGAAGATGCCCCCGTTGGCGTCGAAGGCGGAGGAGTAGAGGAGCGTGTCTTCGGTGCCCAGGAAATCGCTCATCGCCCGCTCGAGGTCCTTGTGGACCTGCTGCGTTCCGCAAATGAACCGGACCGAGGCCATGCCGAAGCCCCACTTGAAGAAGGCATAGTTCGCCGCGGCCATGACGCGCGGCTCGTTGCACAGGCCGAGGTAGTTGTTGGCGCAGAAGTTGAGGACGCACAAGCCCGCGTCGGTTTTGATCTCGACGCCCTGGGACGTGGTCAGGATGCGCTCCTCCTTGTAAAGGCCTTCGGCCCGGACTTTGGCCAGTTCGGCCAAGAGATGGTCCTTGAAGCGTTCGTACATGGACGACTCCTTCGCGAATGCCGGTCTGCAGGATGCATTATAGGACAACGGGAGCCGGGGTGGAATAATTTTTCCTTTTCGGAGTCTCGTGTCCCCCATCATGATGTAAAATAACGATCTCACAACGGGGAAGGAGATAAAATGGCCTTAAAAGACAAGAAACTAGACGGAAATTTGAAGATCGACGACGCCTTGGCGGCCGCGATCCGCGCCCGCCTTCGCGACGACCACCTCTCCTGCGCCGCGGCCTTCCTTATCGCCGAGGAGCAGGGGGTCCTGCTGAGCGAAGTCGGCCGGACGGCGGACGCGCTCGGCATCCGTCTGAGCCACTGCCAGCTGGGGGCGTTTTAAAAACGCCTCTTCCCGCGCCGCCTACTTGATCTCCAGCTTCACGCTCTCCGAATGGCTGTTGAACTCGGGAGCGTACATGCACTCGATGTGGACCATGCCGTTCTGGTAGGCGCCGCGGTGCACGACGCGCAACTGATACTCGAAGACGTAGGTCCCCTTGGGCAGGTAGTCGATGAAGAAGTGGGTGGCCGTGTCCTTGGTGGACTCGTAGTAGACGAGGCCGCCCTGGTATTTGTACTGGGAGAGGACGTTGACCGGTTCGAGCCCGCTTCCGCGGTGGTCCTTCATGTGGACGTATTCCATGTCCCGGTCGGTCCGCAGCTCGATGCGGACGACCAGCGTGTCGCCCACGGCGAGCGGCCCCTTGACCGGCTCGATGACCGGGCCCTTCTTGGTCAGCCTCTGGACAAAGACGTCTTTCTTCAGTTTGAGCGGGTTCTGGGCGTGGGGCGTGATCTTGGAGATGTCCTCCATGTACTGCCAGTGGAGGCCGCCCCAGGCGATCCCCTTGTCCGTCTTGGTGACGACCACGTTGCCCATCTCCGCCTTGATCTCGGCCGGGGCGAACCGCTTTTCGTAGAACCCGGTCCCGGCCTCGACCTTCTCCGCCTTGACCGTCTGCCCGCCGAGGCTGACCTCGACGACGGCGTCTGACGCCAGGAGGTCCGCCCCCCGCTGCATCAGCCCGTAGACCGCGTCGGCCGTGGCCTTGGTCGTCTTCCAATCCTGGGTCTGCTTCTGCTTGAGCAGCCAGATCTTGCATTCCTCGACCGCGGTCGGATCGTTCATGACCTCGTCGAAGGCCTCGATCATCACCGCCTGCGTCTCGATGGGCGCCCGGTACCACCACCACGACAGTTCGAGCTCGCTCCAGAAGCGGCCCAGCTCCTCGTCGACCTGGCTCCGCTCCTTCATCGAGCGCATGATCTTCTGGGCCGTGGCCGCATCGCCGAACCGGTGGAGGGCCAGCGCGAGGTGGGCCTGGCTCTGCCGGAAATCGAGCTGCAGCCAATAACGGGCGGCTTGGCCGAGGAAGTAGTCCACGGCGGCGCGGCTCGCGGCCGGGATCGGCCGATCCTTTAGATAGAAGCTCCGGCCGTAGAGGAACAGGGCGATGGTCGAGCTCAGGTGGTTTTCGTCCTTGTGGCCCGCCTTCAGGATCCCGTCGTAGACCTCCTGGATCCAGCCGTCGAGATGGCCGATCGCCTTCGCCGCCGCCGTCTGCGGGACGGCGGCGACGTCCAGGTGCTTCAGCCGGCCGAAGCCGGTCACGACGTAGAGGGTGATGTAGCTGTCGCCGCGGCCGCCGGGGAACCAGGGCCAGGCGCCGTCGGAGAGCTGCATGGCTTCAAGTTTGGCGAAGGCCCGCTTGATCTCCTGCCCCATGCGGTTCTCGTCGAACAGGAGGCCGACGTTCTGCTTGGCCTGGGTCTCGGCTTTGGCCTCGAGCACCCAGGGCGATTCCTGGAGGAGGACGCTCTTCAGGTCCTCGTTCTTCTCGAGGTTGGATTTCAGGGTCGGCGTGCCTTTCCACAGGTCGAAGATCTTCCGGATCTTGGGGTCCGCGTTGGCGATCTTCTGGGCCAGGCCGTTGGCATACAGCCGGTTGAAGACCTGCTCGGAGCATTCGTAGGGATATTCCATGAGGAAGGGCAGGGCCTGGATCGCGTACCAGGCGGGGTTGGAAGCCATCTGGACCACGAGTCCCATGTGCCTCAGCGTGCCGGACGTCGAGGACTGGGCGAGCTTCTTGAACTCAAACTTCTTCTGTCCCTTGTCGCTGATCCAGAGCGGGATCGACTCCCGGACGAGGATCCGGCGGCTCAGGACGGGGAGGACTCCCTCCTCGCCGTCCGAGAACTCGGCCGAGGCTGCCACGGCCTTGAAGCCGACGATCTCCAGCCCATCCGGCACGGTCACGGGCCAGGAAAAGGAGCTCGACTGCTTGGCCGGCACCGCAAACGGCATCTTCGGCGCCGCGTTGCCCAGCGCGGCATCGAGCGCTTTGTTCGTGCGAGGGTCGAAGAACGTGAGCTGGACGTCGCCCCGGGCGTCCTTCTCGGTCATGTTGGTCACTTTGACCGTGAACTCGAGGGCGTCGCCTTCCCGCAAGAAACGGGGTGGATTGGGCTGGACCATGAGGTCCTTCTGGGTGACGGTCCGGCCTTCGAGCGAACCGCTTTCGAGTTCGCGCGTATGAGCAAAGCTCAGGAAACGCCACTCGGTCAAGGCCTCGGGCATCTTGAATTCGAGCGTCACCACGCCGTCCTTGTCGGTCAGGAGATGGGGATAGAAGAAGGCGGTCTCGTCCAGGTTCTTGCGGGCCTGGACCTTGGACAGATCGACGGCGGGCGGGGCTTTCTTGTCCTCGGCCACGCCGCCGAGGACGCCGCCCACGACCCCCCCGACCACGCCGCCTTTCCCCGTTCCCTGCGGGGCCGCAGCCGTAGGCGAAGGGGGCGGCGGGGGTTCCGCGCCGTCCCGGGCCATGGCCTCGGGCCGGGCCATGGACTTCATGACCTGTCCGGGATAATTGTAGCCGGTGGCGCCGAATTCGATGTCCGACTGGAACCGGACGTAGCTCGGCGTGACGGAAGAGACATGGATGTTGAGATCGTCCCGGTAGGTCCGGAACTCCTGCTTCCGGTTCGCGAATGTCGAATTGACATAGGTCCCGTCCGTCTTGAAGATCCCGGACATCGTCGGGAAGCCGTGGCCATAGAACTGGTCGAGCGAGACGTCGTAGAGCGCGGCGACCATCTCCGCGGCTTTGATCGAGGCCTGGGGCCCGCGGATGCGGACCGACCAGGTCTCTTTCTGGCCGGGCTGGAGCTTCGAGCGAAACGTCTGCCACTGGAGGGCGAGGGCCTTATTCGACCAGGGCACGTTCACCCTCTCCTGGGCGGAATAGATGCGGTCTTCCTTGACCGCCGTGATGAGGACCGTGAATCCGCCCCGCAGCTTTTCGTCCACCGGGACGCGGAGGACGCCCTGCGTCTGGGGCGCGGCCGTCCAGGCGCGCTTGAAAGCCGCCCCGTTCTGGAAAATTTCAACGAGCACCGGGCCCCGGTCGTAGCCCGTCCCCCAGAGGATCTCGTAGGTCCCGCCGACTTCGACGGTCGAAGCCCGGGCGGCGGTGTGGAACGGGATTTTCACGTTAAAGGCCGAACTGGTGGGATCGAGGACGAGGAAGAAGGCCAGGCTTTCGACAGGCGAGCCGAACTTGTCCTGGGCCTTAAGGCGCGCCTTGTAGGCGCCCGGCTTTAGATTGTACGACAGGACTAGGGGAGCTTCGTCCTTGGCGCTCGTCAGGAATTCCTTGCGCTCGACGAGGGCGCCGTCCGGCCACCGCCGCCAGTCCGAGGTCGCGCTCGTCTCCCCGCCCAGGAGCGCCGCTTCGCCGATGAGGTCGGCCGGGACGGGCTTGTCCGGCCCCTTGAGGGCGAGGACATCGACCGTCCCCTTGGCGGAGGCCTTCTTGCCGTTGAGCGTCGTTGTCGTGACCGTGAGCGCCACGGGTTTTCCCGACTCCTGCCAGTCGCCGCAGCGCAGCCCGGCTTCGAGCGAGGCGAACCCCGCCCGCACCCGGCCGTCGGCGCTCCGCGTTTCGCCCGTGGTGTCGGTGACGTCGACATAAGCGGCGAAGGTGAAGACGGGCCCGCCGGAGGCGGCGACCGTCGGGTCGGGCTTGGCCCGGAACTTGATCACGAATTTCCCGGCCTCGTCGGTCCGCAGCGTCCCGTGGGCGATCTCCTGGCTTCCGCCCCTTCCCCCTGGACGGGGGCTCCAATAGAACCACCACCAGGGGTATTGGACCTCGCGCACGATCCGGTATTTGATCAGCGCCCCGTCCACGGGCGCGCCCGTGTAGGCCATGGCTTCGCCCGGCAGGGCGACCTCGTCGTTGAGGCGGAATTCCTGGTCGGGCACGTCGAGCTTCACCTGGAACTTGGGCCGCTTGTACTCCTCCACCCGGACCGACGTCTGGCCGCGCGGATCCAAAGTCGAAATCGTCATCTCGCCCGTCAGGCGGTCGGCCGGCGCGGTGAACGCCCCGCTGAAGGAGCCGTAGTCGTTGGTGGTCAGGAGGAGGCTCGCGATGTCCTGGCGGTTCGCGTCGCGGAACGCGACCCGCACGGACTTCTTGGGGAGGAGGCGGTAATCGTTGCCGGCCGTGTCGATCGCGAGGCAGATGCCTTTGAACGAGATCGTCTGGCCCGGCCGGTAGAGGGACCGATCGGTGAAGAACATTGTTGTGGTCCGCGGCGTCTCGCTGCGAGGGGTGGACGTCGGGATCTGGATCTCGGCCAATTCGCCGCCTTTCCCGTCGCGGACGGCGATGAGGCGGTTGGAGGTGCTCCGGCCGGCTTGGGCAGGCGAAAGGACGAACGCGCCGCCGTCGTCGGTCCGGGCGGAGGCCAGCTTCTGGAATCCGCCGGCGTTGTAGTCCCATTGGTAGAACGAGGCCTCGGCGCCCCCCACCGGCTCCCCGGTTTCGTTGCGCATAACGAAGCCCTGGACGTTGCCGTCGCTGCCCCGCGTTACCAGGGCCAGGTCGCTCACCCAGAGGGAGGCGGACTGGGTCTTGTTTTTGGCGGAGCTGAAGCTCTCGGTGGTGGAAGCGAGGATCCGATAGAACCCCGGCTTGAGGGGTGGGACGTCGGCCAGGACCGTCGCCGTCTTGTAGTCGGCCGTGGGCTTCAGCGCCGCCTTCCAGACGGCGGCGGGCTCCGCGGCGATGAGCTTGGCGAGGACCGCGTCGGACATCCAGAAGAGGCTCTCGCCGTCCTTGCTCTGAAGGAGTTCGGTGAAGTTCGTCTTCACCGCCCGCAGATAGAGCGCCGTCAGGTTGCGATAGTCGACGGCCAGTTTGCCCGCGAGCATGGGCCGCAGCACGGTCTCCCCATGAAGCTGGAATTCCCTCGCCGTGATGCGGGCGATGAGCGATTTGCAGTTGGAGGCGCCTGCCGAGGCGGGATGCGCTTTTTCGCCGGCGTGGGCCGCTTCGAGGGCCTTGACGTAATCGCCCCGGTCGAAGATCTCCTGGGCCTCGTAAGAGAGGGCCAGGCTCGACAGCGGCGAGGCGGCGTAGCCCTTGGAAATCTCGCGGAGGCGCTTGAGGAAGAGGTCGGAAGCCGGCTCGCCCGCGGCCGTGTTGCGGACGTAGCGGAGGCGCTGGAGGTCGGCGTCGAGGAAAGCGTCCGGGTTTGCGTCCTTGCGGTGGAAGTCCAGCGCCTTCTGGTAGAGCTTCAAGGCCTGGAGTTTCGGAGATTCGACGTCGGTCGTCTCGGGCGCGTAGGAGATGAATCGGGCAGCCGGGGCGAATGCGTCGGACTCGGCTTCGATCACGAACGCGTCCTCGGGGGCCGCGGCGGTCTGCTCGCCCGAAGTGTAAAAATCCAGGGCTTCGAAGACGACGAAATCGAAGAGCGTCGGCCGGAACGAGGCGGGCTGGTTGCCGTCCTGGAGGAGGTCCCGGTACGCGGAGATCGGGATCTTTTTCAGCGCGGCCTCGTCCTTCAGGATCTCGCGGTAAAGGCCGTCGATCTCCTTGAAGATGCGGGGCAGGTCCCAGGTGGTGAAGTCCTTATCGTCCGCGCCCTCGGTGGCCGTCCGGTTCATGAACCGCCACCGGTTCCTCGAATAGTATTGCCAGTACCACTGGGCCAGGATGATCTTCATCATCGGCCGGACCTCGGCCGGGGCCTTCCCGATTTCCTCCTTGAGGCGGGCGACGCGCTCTCCCGGCTTGTTGCTCTTGACGGCCGATTCGAGAATGATCTGGCGGGTGAGGGCCCGCAGCGCCTCGCCGTTGTTGTTCCGGGCGAAGGCGAGGGGCACGATCCGTTTCAAGGCTTCCAGGGCGGTCTGGGGCAGCCCGTTTTTGTCCGCTTCATCGACCTTTTTCCAAAGCTCCTTGGTGTCCTGCTCTTGAGCGAAGGAGGACGGTTTCTTCGTCATGGGGCCTCCGGTCGCGACAATCAGACCTCCGAGGATCAGGGCCGCGACTATCCGGTGAAGTTTTTTTTGGATCATGCTGGTCCTCCGTTCCCCTCTTTGGATTTCGCGGTCGTCCCGATCTGCCTTTCATCGTATGTGAGCGGGGGGTGGAGGTCAAGCTCCGGCCCGGGCTTCTGGATTACCAAGGTTTTTTCTTCTAAGATAAGGTTTCATGCCGATGAGGGAGATTTTGCTCGGGCCGAGAAATGCGGCGCGCCGTTTCGCCCTGGCCGCCGCTCTAGCCGCGGCCGCGCTCGCTGTCGCCGCCTGCAAGCCGGGAAAGAACGCGGCTTCTTCGGAGATCGGCCCGAGCGAGAGCTTCAAGCCGGTGATTTCCGAGCTCATGGCCAAGTGGGGCATCCCCGGCGGGGCGGTGGCCCTCGTCAAGGACGGCCGCCTCGTGATGGCCGAAGGCTACGGCTTCGCCGATAGAGAGCGACATCGGCAGGCTCGGCCGGACACCCTCTTCCGGATCGCGAGCCTCTCCAAGCCGATCACAGCGATAGCCGTCCTCAGGCTCGTCGAAGAGGGGCGGCTCGGGCTTGACGACAAGGCCTTCAAGCTCCTGGATGACCTGAAGCCTCCGCCCGGCGCCTTTTTCGATCCCCGTATCAATGACATCACTGTCCGCGATCTGCTTCGCCATTCCGGCGGATTCGATCGCGGCGCGAGCGGCGACCCGATGTTCAAGCCGATGGACATCACCTGGGCAATGGGCGCCGCGCCGCCGGCTTCGGCCGGGACGGTCATCCGCTACATGCTCACTCAACCGCTGGATTTTTCGCCGGGGACCCGCTATGTGTATTCGAATTTCGGCTATTGCGTCCTCGGCCGGGTCATCGAGCGGGTCACGGGGGAGCGCTATCGGGATTTCGTCCGGGCGAAGGTTCTGAAACCGATGGGGATCATGGACATGCGCCTCGGCCGGACGGAACGGAAGTTCCGGGCCGAAGGCGAAGCCGCGTATTATGACTTTTCCGGTTCGTGGCTCACGTCCTCGGTCTTTCCTTTCATCCGGGAGCCGGTGGCGATGCCTGACGGCGGGTTCTATCTCGAGGCCATGGATTCCCACGGCGGATGGCTCGCCTCCGCCGTGGACCTGATGCGTTTCCTGACCGCGGTCGACGGCCGGTCGCGGCGCCGCGGCTTCCTGAAGCCGGCGACGATCGCGGAGATGACCGCCCGTCCCCCGCTCGCGGAATATCGGGACGCCCCGACGTATTACGCCTTGGGCTGGCAGGTCCGACCCCAGGGGAACGACGCGAACTGGTGGCACACGGGGTCGCTCGCCGGCTCGGCCGCGATCATGGTCCGGGCCCACAACGGCCTGGCCTGGGCGGCGCTCTTCAACTCTCTGCCTTCTGATTCGGACGCGTTCCTGGCCGAGCTCGACCGGGCCCTCTGGAAGGCCGCGGAGGGGGTCATGGCCTGGCCGCGGGTGGATCTTTTCAACCGTTTCCGTTGAGCCGGATGTCGTCCCGAGCGTAGCGAAGGATCCCCTCTGGTAAATCTACTGGCAGAGGGGGTCCCTCGCAAGGCCTCGGGATGACAAGTTGACAGGGGCGGAGGGCGCGGGATATATTTTGCCGGACCCGTCCAACGCAAGGAGTACCGCATGACAGGCTCCATCGTATCGCTGGGCACGATCGATATCGTCATCATCGCCTTCTATTTCGCCCTCGTCCTGGGCATCGGGTTCTACCTGAAGCGCTACACCCGGACCGGTGACGACTTCTTCATGGCCGGCCGGAAGATGACCTCCTGGATCGCGGGGCTCAGCTTCCTCGCGGCCAACCTCGGGGCGCTCGAGCTCATGGGCTGGTCGGCCGCCGCCTACCAGTACGGCATTCTGGCCACGCACTGGTACTGGATCGGGGCGATCCCGGCCATGCTCTTCCTGGCCCTCATCATGATGCCCTTCTATTACATCTCCAAGGCCCACTCGGTCCCGGGCTACCTCCAGCTCCGCTACGGAAACGCGAGCCGGACCCTGTCGGCCGTGTCGTTCGGCTTCATGACCGTCCTCATGAGCGGGATCAACATGTATTCCATGGCCCTGGTGATGAAGGTCGTCTTGGGCTGGGACATCCATTTCAGCATCTGGGTCTCGTCGGCCACCGTCGCGATCTACGTGACCCTGGGCGGCCTGCTCTCGGCCATCTTCAACGAGGTCCTGCAGTTCGTGCTCATCTGGGCAGGCGCGCTCCTCATCCCCATCATCGGGATGATCGAGGCCGGCGGCTGGGGCAAGATGGTGGCCAAGATCCAGGCGAACTTCGCCGGGCTCGACCTCACCCACCTGTGGCGGAGCATCGGCTCGTTCTCGGACAACGCCATGGGCATCCACTGGACGGGCATCGTCTTCGGTCTGGGATTCGTCATCTCCTTCGGCTACTGGACGACCGACTTCCTGGTGGTCCAGCGTGTGCTTGCGGCCAAGGACCTGCGGGCGGCCAAGATGGCCCCCATCATCGGCGCGGGCTTCAAGATGATGGTCCCCTTCATCGTTATCCTGCCCGGCCTGCTCGCCCTGTCGGTCATGCCCGGGCTCGTGGGCGAATCGCAGGCGGTGGCCACCGGCGGGCACAGCTACAACGAGGTCCTGCCCCTGATGCTTGCCCGCTACGCCGGGCCGGGGCTGCTCGGCCTCGGCATCACGGCCCTCATCGCCGGCTTCATGTCCGGCATGGCCGGCAACGTCAGCGCCTTCGCCACGGTCTGGACGTACGACATCTACAAGCCGCTCCGCAAGAAGGTCTCGGACGCGCACCTCGTCAAGGTCGGCCGCTGGGCCACTGTCCTGGGGGTGCTCATCAGCATCGGGACCGCCTACCTCGTCATGCAGTTCGCCAGCATCATGGACTACGTCCAGGCGCTGTTCAGCTTCTTCATCGCCCCGCTCCTGGCGACGGTCCTGTTCGGCATGCTCTGGAAGCGGGCCACGCCGGCCGCGGGCTTCTGGGGGCTTCTGGCCGGGACCGTGTCTTCGATCGGGATGTGGGCCTGGGTCAAGATCGATCCGCAGGCGCTGGCCATCATCGCCTTCTCGCCCAACGCCAAGGCCATGTCCGAGAACATGTACCGAGCGCTGTGGTCGTGGCTCATCGCCGCCCTGGTCACGATCGTGGTCAGCTATCTGACCAAGCCGAAGCCCGAGAGCGAGCTCGTCGGCCTCGTGCGCGGCTGCACGGAGCTCCCGTCCGAGGGCGACTACAAGTTCTACCAGCGGCCGATCTTCTGGGCGGGCGTCATCCTGGTATGCCTGATCGCCCTGAACGTCGTCTTCTGGTAAGGAGGAGGGGACCATGGAACTCAAGAACGCCATCTCGATCTGGTTCTTCATTGGCGTCGTCCTCGTCGTGTACGGGGCCCTCATCCTCGGCGCAGGCATCTACGGCCTGATCATCCCGCCGGCCAAGCCCGTCGTTCTCAACGAGCTCCACGCCAGCGTCTGGTGGGGCGCGCTCCTGTTCGCCGCCGGGATCGCCTATGTCGTGAAGTTCAACCCGAAGAAAAAGAAGGACTGAGGCCCATGAGTTCCCAAAATTCCAAGCGCTTGTTTTTCGTCCGGATTCTCCTCGTCGTCGCTGCCGGCGCGGTCGCCGGCGCTGCGGGGGCGCAGGACCTGTTCCATGAAGGCCTGCTCAAGAACCTCGCGTTCCGCAATCTCGGCCCCTTCCGGGCCGGTTCGTGGGCGACATCCTTCGCCGTGCCCGATGCCCCTCAGAAGGACCACCTCACCACGTTCTATGTCGGGACGCGGAATGGCGGGGTGTGGAAGACGGTGAACGCCGGCACGACTTTTGAGCCGGTCTTCGACAAGCAGGAGAAGCTGTCGATCGGCGACGTGGCCGTGGCGCCCTCGAACGCGAATATCGTCTGGGTCGGGACGGGCGAGGCTTACTGCGCCCGGAGCACCAACCCCGGCGACGGCGTCTACAAGTCCGTCGACGCGGGCAAGACGTGGACGAACATGGGCCTCCGCGACACGCAGCATATCGCCCGGATTCAGATCCATCCCCGGAACCCCGACGTCGTCTACGTGGCGGCCATGGGACATCTCTTCACGGACAATGCCGAGCGCGGCGTGTTCAAGACGTCCGACGGAGGCCAGACCTGGAGCAAGGTCCTGTTCGTCAGCGACAAGATCGGGGCGGTTGACCTCGTCATGAATCCGTCCGATCCGAATATGTTGTACGCGGCGATGTATGACAAGGTCCGCCTGCCCTGGGTCTACGTCATCGGCGGGCCGGAGAGCGCGATCTACAGGACGACCGACGGCGGAAAGGCTTGGATGAGGCTCGGCGGCGGGCTGCCGACCGGCAGGATCGGCCGGATCGGGATCGACCTGTTCCAGAAGAACCTGAATATTCTCTACGCCGTGGTCGAAAACGGCAATCCGCGGCCGGCGACCCCGCAGGAGGCCGAGCAGGACAAGCGCCGCGGCGGAGAGCCCCCGGCGCGCACCTTCGGCAACGAGGTCTTCCGGACCGACGACGGCGGCCGGACTTGGCGGAAGGCCAACGCCGGCTACGAGGCGGCCCTCGACAAATCGCCCTACGCCTTCAACCAGCTGCGGATCGATCCCCAGGACCTGAACAAGGTCTACGTCACCGGCCAGTCCCTGGCCAGCACGACGGACGGCGGCAAAACCTGGAACGGGCTGAGCTGGCCGTCGAACGGCGTCTTCCAACGCGCCTTCGGCGACTGGCGCTGCATGTGGATCGACGCCCAGAACCCGGACCGCCTCATCTTCGGGAGCGACGGCGGGGTGAACATCTCCTACGACGGCGGCCGGACCTGCGTCCACGCCTACAACATCCCGCTCGGCGAGTTCTACGCCATCGGCCTGGACATGGAGGACCCGTACAACATCTACGGCGGGATGCAGGACCACGATTCGTGGAAGGGCCCGTCGAACGGATGGGCGGGCGATATCACCCTGGCCGACTGGGTGACGGTCGGCGGCGGTGACGGCATGTACAACTGCGTCGATCCGACCGACAGCCGCTGGGTGTACAACAACCGGGAGCTCGGCACGATGTGGCGGTTCGACCAGAAGACCGGCGTCCAGACGCCGATCATGCCGCGGCGCGAACCTGGCCAGGAAGTGCTCCGCTTCAACTGGACGCCGCCGATCGCCCTCTCGCCCCACAACCCGGCGATCGTCTACACCGGGGCCAACGTCCTGTTCCGGTCGCTCGACCGGGGCGACCACTGGGCCGAGATCAGCCCCGACCTGACGGTCAACGACAAGTCGAAACAGGGCTTCCCCGCGATCTCCTACAACACGATCACCACGATCTCGGAGTCGCCGGTCAAGCCGGGCGTCATCTGGGTCGGCGCGGACGACGGCAAGGTCCAGGTGACCCAGGACGGCGGCGCGACGTGGAAGGACCGGACGTCCGGGATCGCGGGCGCGGGCGGGCCGGAGAACTTCTGGGTGAGCCGCGTGTACGCTTCGCCGCACGACGCTGGGACGGCGTTCGTGGCCAAGGCCGGTTTGAGGTTCGACGATTTCCGCGCGTGTTTGTATCGGACCGCGGACTACGGCGAGACCTGGACCGCGATCGTCGGCAACCTGCCGGCCAAGGGGATCAACGTCGTCGTCCAGGACCGGAAGAACGCGGCGCTGCTGTTCGTCGGCACGGACCAGGGCGTCTATGTCACGGTCGACGGCGGGAAGAAGTGGGTTCCGTTCAAGAACAGCATGCCCTGGGTCAAGGTCACGGACCTCGCGATCCATCCGCGCGAAAACGACCTCGTCGTGGCCACATATGGGCGCGGGCTGTGGATCGCGAACATCACCCCGCTCCAGGAAATGACGGCGTCCGTGCTCGGTCAGGACGCGTTCCTGTTCGAGATCAAGCCCCAGGTCCAGCGGGTGACGGGCGGGATCGGGAACTACCGGCTCCTTGGCGACGGCCACCTGGCGACTCCGAACGAGCCAAACGCGGTAACGGTCCATTATTATTTGAAGGAGAAGGCGAAGGACAAGGTGAAGTTGACCGTGACCGACCCCTACGGCAAGGTGCTGCGCGAGTTGAGCGGCGGGGGAGAGGTCGGGATGAACACGGTCCTGTGGGACATGCGGGCCGTCAATCCCGCCGCCCAAGGCGCGCGGGGAGGTGCGGGGACGGGCGGCAGGGGAGGGCGCGGCTTCGGCGGCGGGTCGATCGTCGACCCGGGGGAATATGTGGTGACGCTCGAGGTCGACGGCAAAAAGCTCGTGAAGAAGGCCGTCATCCCGCGGCGGATGGGCTGGTCCCTCGGCCCGTTCCCCTATGAGATTCGGGGACGGGCCAACTCAGCATCTTGATATTAATATGGGTATAGAAGAGAACTATTCTCCGTCAATATCGTATTAGGGGATGAGCGTTTTTTTATTTTTAAGGAGGCCCTTATGAAGAACCGAATTCATTTTGGCGGATTCGCTCGCGCCGCCGCCGTCGTTATTCTGGTAAGCGCATTCGCGGCGGCCGCTTGGGCTCAACAGGCCACCCCTCAGGACACGCCGGCCGATCCCAAGAAGCTTCTCCAGGAAATCGCCGGCGATTACAATTTCGATTTCCAGGGCCAGCCCATGACCATCAATTTCTTCGAAAAAGACGGGAAGCTTTATGGCGGGCCCGTCGGCGAAACGCCGGAAGAGATGTTGCCCGTCGAGGGAAGCCTTCTCAAATTCACGGTCACGCCGGCGGCGGCGGGGCAGACCTACGAACTGGAATTTGCCCGGAACGACAAGAAAGTCATCGACCGGTGCGTCATCAAGGTCATGGGGATGGAAATCCTGGGGACCAAGACCATCAAATAGCGGGTCCGCCTACTCGAACGCCTGCACGAGTGAGCGGTGTTCCTCGTCGTCGATCGCCTTGATCGCCAGGAGGGTGTCGGCGATCCAGCGGCCCTTGAATTTCATCCACGCGTCGTTCGCCCGCGGGTCCGTCTTGAGCGGCCGGGGGATGATCACCGTCAGGCGGACGATTTCCTCGAGCGTCAGCTCGCCGACGTCCTTCCCGAACCAGTGCCGCGAGGCCGCCTGCACCCCGAAGACGTTCGGCCCGAGCTCGATCACATTGAGATAGAGGGAGAAAATCCGGTTCTTGGTCAGCGCCCGCTCGAGCCGATGCGCGATCAGCATCTCCTTGAGCTTGCGCCAGAGAGTCTTGTCGCCCGACAGGTAAAGGTTCTTCGCGAGCTGCTGCGTGATCGTGCTCCCGCCGCGCGCGAACCGCCGCTCCCGGATGTCCTGCTTGATCGATTCCTTGAGCTCTGCGAAATCGATCCCCTTGTGCGAATAGAACGCGGCGTCCTCGCTGACCAGGACCGCTTTCCTCAACATCTCGGGGACCCGGTCGAACCCCACCCATTCCTGCCGGGCGGCGATCTTGATCCCCTTCTTGGCCGCATCCGCCGTCTGGAGCCGCATGAGCGAGGTCGACGCGGGATTCGTCGTTTTCAGGCTTGAGACGTTGGGCAGCGTGATCCACGTGTAAAGGCTGATCGCAGCCGGTAATCCGCCGAGGACGAGAAAGGTCCACAAAACGATCTTTTTACGTTTGGATCTCGGTTTCGGCTTCGCTTGCGTTTCTTCCACCACCATCGACTCCCAAGGATCCCGATTATACCGCCAATGGGACAGGCTGTCATCGGGAAGCGTTGAAGCACATTGTCGTTGCGAGCGAGCGAAGGGAGCGCGGGGCTGACTTGACTTTTTTTGGGGGCGGCGGATATAGTTCCGAACGTGAAACTCGTCGAAATCACCCCCGCCACGGGCTCCCGGATTTTCCACGACGCGGCCCGCGCCCTCTATGCCGGCGACCCGAATTGGATCGCCCCACTCGACATGGAGATCGAGGCCATTTTTAACCCGTCCAAAAACGCGCTCTTTGCCAAAGGCGAAGCGATCCGCTGGGTCCTTACCGACGGCGGCCGGCCGCTCGGCCGCATCGCCGCATTCGTCAACCACGACAAGGCCAAACTCCGCGCGCCTCACGCCGGCGGCATCGGCTTTTTCGAGTGCGTCGACGACCAGGCCGCGGCCGCGCTTCTCTTCGACGCCGCCCGCGCCTGGCTGGCCTCCCGGGGCCTCGAGGCGATGGACGGCAGCGTCAACTTCGGCGAGAACTACAATTATTGGGGCGTGCTGGTCGAGGGCTTCATGCCCCAGGGCTACGGCATGCCGTACAACAAACCCACCTACGCCCGCCTCTTCGAAACGTACGGCTTCCAGGAATTCTTCCGCCAGTATTCCTATCACCTCGATGTCCGCAAGCCGCTTCCCGAGCGGCAGGTCAAATTCGCCGACTTCCTCGAAAAGCGCCTCGGTTTTACTTACCGGCATTACGACAAAAAAAACCGGGCCAAGTTCGTCCGCGACATGGTCGAAGTCCTCAATACCACATGGTCCGACTACATGGAGGATTTCCACCCGGTGACGGAAAAGGACATCGAGCCCGTCCTCAAATCGGCCAAGCCCATCCTGGTCGAGGACTTCATCTGGTTCGCCTACAAGGACGAGCGGCCCATCGGGATGCTCGTGGCCTTTCCCGACGTCAACCAGGTGCTGGCCAAGTTCGACGGCCGCCTGAATTTGTGGAAGGCGCTCCGCTTCCTGGTCCTGAAATCCGGCAAGACCATCACCCGCAACCGCCTCCTCCTGGCCGGCATGGTGCCCGAGTTCCAGAACTCGGGGGCGATCGGCATCCTCTTCCTGCGGTTCTTCCGGTCGGTCGTCCAGCGGCCCCACTATAAGGAAATCGAGCTCTCCTGGGTGGGCGATTACAACCCCCGGATGCGGAAGGTCTACGAGCAGATCGGCGCGGTCCAGAAGAAGGTCCATGTCACGTACCGGTTCCTCTTCGACCCGGTCCGGCCGTTCGAGCGGTTCATCAACGCGGGCGGCAACAGCGCCTTACGGCGGGACGCGATAAAAAAGGATCCCGCTTAATCCGATCCAAAGGAATTCCGACATGCGAACACTTTCCCGATTCGAGACACGCCTCTCCGCCGCGGACGACGGTCCGGTCGAAATGCTGACCACCGGCTGCCGGACGGTCTCGAGCCCCTGGTACGACAAGTATCTCAAGGCGGGGAAATAGGAGACCGGCGTATCCGGATCGCGATGAACAAGAGGTCGGCCGTCGTTCTGCCGCTTGCGGCGATGCTCGCGGCGATGCTCTTGGCATCATGCCATGTCGTCCCAGCCCCCGTCCTCTGGTCGCTCTCTCCCGACCACGAGCTCTCGACGACGGCCTCGTTCGTCCTGACTGTGCGCGGGAGCGATTTCCAGGCGAATTCCGCCGTCTATTTCAACGGCCGGGCCATGGCCACGAATTTCATCGGCGCGGGGGAGCTGAACTGCCGGATCCCCGCCGCGGACCTGGCCGTGCCCCCGGACTCCGCCCAGACCGTGTCCGTCCCCGTCCGCGTCGGGACGCCGTCGGCCGGGCTGTCGAACAGCCTGAGCTTCACGATTTGTCTCTATCCCGCGTTTTCGGCGCCCCGGAAAATCGCCGATTCGACGGGCTCTTATTCCGACACCAGCCGGCCCCGCATCGCGCTCGACGCGACCGGGCGGCTGTTCGTCGCCTGGCGGGACCGGGAGCGGTTGTACTTTAGCGCCTCGGGGGACTCGGGCACGACCTGGAGCGCCCCCGTCCTCGTGAACCAGGGCCCGGTGTTTCCCTATCGATTCTCCCTGGCCGTCGATAAAATCGCGGGAGCGGCGTTCATCGCCTGGGAAGAAAGCTCGATCATCTATTTCGTCCGATCGGCGGACGGCGGGCGGACCTGGTCGGCGCGAGCCGGGCTGACGGATCCGGCAGCCGTGAGCGCCGAAAACCCGGGCCTTTTCGTCGACCCCGCCGGAAATATTTTCCTGGCCTACCCGGGCCGAACCCCGACCTGGGTTTCGCCGCCTTATTCCGTCGTCCTCCTGAAATCGACGGATGGAGGGCGCTCCTTCGCCCCGCTCGGCGCGATTCCGTGGAACACCTACTTCACGGGCGACAACAGTCCTTGCATTCTTCAGGATAGGGCGGGCCTTCTTTATCTCATTTTTGCTTCGGACTTCGGCACGCGCTATTCGACGAATTACCTGGCCTTCTCGACGAACGGCGGCGTCTCCTGGTCCGTTCCCATCAACGTCGGCTTGAATGTCCCGTCGGCGGCGCTTGACGATCTGAACGGGCTGGACGCGGTCGGGGCCAACATGTATCTCCCTTACATGTACAAGCTGACCTTCAAGCGGTCCGAGGACCGGGGCGCGAGTTGGACGTCCTATGATTTCGCCGATACGTCGTTCGCGGTCCCCGACATCGCCGTGAACGCCTTCGGGTCCGTGGACGTCATCTGGAGCGGCCGCTTCGTCCGGTCCTTCGACCGCGGCGCGACCTGGAACCGGGTCGTGAACTTCACCGACGAGCCCGCCGCCGACCGCCCCTCGTTCGTCGAAGATCCGTCCGGCGCCGTCCATATCGTCTGGTGGAACACCGGGGGCGGGATCTATTATTCGGGATCTAAAGGAGTCGAACCATGATCGTTTCCTCCTGCGGTCTGATCTGCGACGAATGCCCCTATTTCGGCAAACCATGCACCGGCTGCCGCGACGTGAAGGGGCAGACCTTCTGGGCGAAGGAGATGATGCCCAACCGGACGTGCGCGCTCTACGATTGCGCCGCGAACGTCCGCCATCTCCATGACTGCGGCGGCTGCGCGGAGCTGCCCTGCGCGAGATTCGTCGAGCTGAAGGACCCCAATGTCTCCGAAGAAGAGCACAAGGCCGGGCTCGTCAGGCGGGTGGCGGCCCTCAAAAAAACCTAAGTTTCCGGAAGCACCGGGCGGTAAGGCCGGTCCGAGGACATTGCCTCGACCACGTCGGCCGCCGCAGAAGGTCCCAAGACCGGCGATCGGCCGCCTCCCGCTGCCGGAGTTGTTGGCGAAGGACCCGGACTTCCGCCGTCAATTTCTCGACGGACACCTTGGCCTCCCTCATTTGTCCTCGAACGAGAATTTCCGTTCCTCGAAGAGGGCCGCGCAGGCGTCCACGGCCTCCGGATCGTAGAGGGCGCCGCGTCCCCGGCGGATTTCCTCGAGCGCTTTCCCGATTCCTAGCGCTGGCCGGTAGGGGCGGTAGCCCGACATGGCTTCCACGGTATCGGCGACGGCCAGAATGCGCGCTTCGAAAAGGATGTCGGGGCCCTTCAGCCCGGCCGGATAGCCCGAGCCGTCCAGCCGTTCGTGGTGCTGTCGCACCATCTCGGCGATGGGCCAGGGGAACGCGATCGTCCGGAGGATGTTGAACCCGATGTCCGCGTGCGTCCGGATGAAGTTTATCTCGTTCTTGCTCAGCCGTCCCGGCTTGCTCAGCACTTCGGCGGGGATGCCGATCTTGCCCACGTCGTGGATCAGGCCCGCCATGTAAAGGCCCGCCGCCCGGTCGCCGGGCCAGCCGAGCCTTTCGGCGACGGCCCGGGCGAGCCTCGCCACGCGCTGCTGGTGGCCGGCCGTGTACGGGTCGTGCGATTCGACGATCAGCGCCGTGGCTTGGATCGTGCCCTCGATGGTCTTCTGGAGAGCGGCGTTGGCCCCGCGGAGCTCTTCGGTCCGCATGTCGACCAGGCGCTCCAGCCCTTTCTGGTATTCGAGGTTCGCGGCGGCCAGGCGCTCGCGTTCGTCGTCGAGCGCTTTGATTTTGGCCGCATTGGCCACCGTCCGGAGCACGGCGTCCTTGGTGATGGGCTTGAAGAGATAATCGAACGCGCCGTCCCGGACCGCTTGGGCCGCCGTTTCCGCGGTCGGTTCTCCCGTCATGATGATCACTTGGACGCGGGGCGCCGCCTCCCGGATCGCGTACAGGAGCTCCATGCCCGTGATGCGCGGCATGATGATATCGGTGATGACGACATCAAACGGCCGCTCGCCCAGGATCCGCAGAGCCGACGCCGCGTCCTCGGCGGTTTCCACCTCATACCCCGCCTTTCGGAGAAACTCGCCGAGGGTGAACCGGATGCTTCGCTCGTCGTCGACGATCAGGATGCGGGACATGGCGCCTCCTAAGCCCGGCCGGGCCCGCCGTCCGGAGGTTCCAACGCCCATCCGATTTCCTCCGGCAGGTCGACATGGAAACGGGTCCCCCGTCCGACCTCCGTCTCGAAGTGCATCTCCCCGTGGTGATCCTGGACGATGCCGTGGCTGATCGAGAGCCCCAATCCGGTCCCGTGGTCCCGCAGCTTGGTGGTGAAGAACGGCTCGAAAATGCGGTCCCTCACCGCTTCGGGAATGCCTGCCCCGTGGTCCTCGACCGTCATCCGGATCCAGCGGCGGCCGTCCCGCTCGAATTCCGAGGCGCGGAGGACGAGCCTCTTGTCGTCGTCGGCCCCCGGGAACCGTTCGTTCAGAGCGTCGCGGGCGTTGGTGATGAGGTTCATGACCACCTGCTGGATTTGCTGGCTGCGGCATTTGATTCTGGGCAAGTCCGGCGGGATGTTCACTTCGAGAATGATCTGGTCCCGCCGGAGCACCGTCCGGACCAGGCGGAGGGGGGATTCGACGATGTCCCCGATCGCCGCCGGGCTGTGGGCCTGCTTGTCCTGCCGGGCGAAGGTCAGGAGGCTGCCGACGATGTTCGCCACCCGATCGGTCTCCCGGAGGATTTCCTCCGCGTGGAACCGGAGGGGGCTTTCCGCCGTCAGGCTGTCCAGGATCAGCTGGGCATAGTTCATGATGCCGTTGATGGGGTTGTTGATTTCGTGGGCCACGCCGCCGGCCAGCGTGCCGATGGATTCGAGAGCTGGTCCTCTTCGTCCCAGACCGGGTCCGCGGTCAGCTGATGCCAGCGGCCGTTCCGGGATATCGTCATGGTCTCCCGAATCCGGCTTTCCTTCATCTTGATGAAAGGGCAATCCGGGATGAATTGGGAAGCGCCGTGGACGACCTCGTGGCAGGGACGGCCGATGATGTCTTGGAACGGTTTTTGGACGATGTCCCGGAATGCCTTGTTGCAGCGGAGGATGCGGCCCTCCCGGTCGAGGAGAAAGATCGCCTCGCGCAGGGCGTCGTTCGCCGGGACGGGCTCGGGCGGGCTGATTTTCCGGCGGCCCTTGGCCGGCTTTATCTTCCGCGATTCGATTTTTCGGTTCATCATTTCGTCCGTGGGCGATGCTGGTCCTTCTTTTTAGTCGGACTGGAGCGGTTTTTTTGGATTTCGGGTCTTCCGCGAAACGGGAAAGTCTTGGGAGAGTCACCCCTCTCGATCCTCGCCGATTCTCGGCGGCCGGCCGGGGCGGCGATCGGCCGAATTATTTCACCAGCCGGACGTTCACGAGTTCCTTCGAGATCGTGTAGGAGGAAGCGAGAGTGATGTTCCCGGCGGGCGTCGCGCCGAGCGCCGCATCCTCGTAGATCCGTCCCGAGCCATTGTAGTTCTTGTCGAGGTCCAGGAAGACGAGGAGGAAGCGCCAGGGGACGTTCAGGAACTTGGACATGCCCGGCTCCACGCTCCGGCCCTCGGTCATGAGGACGATCCGGATGCCCTTTTCGGTCTCGTATTCCTGGGCGACATTGAACTTGATGTTCAACCCCAGGCTGCCGATGAATTGCAGGCTGCCCTTGTTCAGGCCGCGGAGCATGGCGTAGAAGCCGGTATCGTCGCCCTTGGCCATGTATTCGACGAGCTTCAGCGACTCTTCCGCGGGCGAGAACTCGGTGATATCAATCTTGACGTTGTAGGGGGGCGCGCCGGCGATGCTCGAATACAGCCGGGCGCGGAACGACACGACAGCCCCGTAGGCCGGATGAGCGCTCACCAGAATGACGGCCAGCAGGCCGACGGCCACTATATGGACAGCGAATCTTTTCATGGTCTTCTCCTCGCCGCGGCCGACTCTGTCGGTCCCGCCCGGAATTCATCCTAATCCCGGGGGCGGCGCATGTCAACGGCGGTCCCGCCCTGCCGCCCTTTCTCATTTTTTCCAAGCGGTTTCGAAGACATAGCGGCCCGATCCGACGGAGAACACGGCCCAGCCGTCCTCGCGACCGCTGAACTCGACGCCGGGGCTGTCTGCGGCCGGCCGCCCGTTCTCCTTCACGCTGCCCGCCTCGTCGGCGGGCACGTAGACCCGGGCCGTCGAATTCGGGGGAATGGTCACGGCCAGCTTGAACTTCCCTCCCTCGATCCGCCAGTCGGATACGATCCGGCCGCGGACCGAATCCAAGCTCCCCCGCGCCCAGGTCAGCCCGCCGACCGGCTCGGGCCGGATCCTGATCTTCTTGAATCCCGGGCCCGCCGGGTCGCCGGCGATGCCGGCCAGGTCATGGTAGAACCATTCCGTGATGTGGCCCAACATGAAGTGGTTTTGGGACGAGGCGCGCCCGGCGTCCCAGGCCTCGGTCAGGCTCGTTGCTCCCATCTTGAGTTGGTAGCCGTAACCCGGCTTCTCCGATTGGGCGTTCATGTCGAAGATGACGTCCGAGCGGCCGCCGTCGGCCAGCGCCCGAAGAAGATAGCGGTAGCCCACGTCGCCCGCGGTCAGCGCGTTGCCGCGCCGGCGCACGTCCGCTACCACGGCCTCCAGGACGGCCGCCCTCCGCTCCGCAGGGACGAGGTCCATGACCAGGGGGATGGAGTTTGCCGCCTGCGACCCTCCTGCATAAATGCAGGAGGACGGATCGAAAAAGGCCGCGTTGAACGCCTCGCGGATTTCGTCGGCGCGCGCGGCGTAGATCCTGGCGTCGTCCGTCTTCCCCAGGAGCGCCGCCGTCCACGCCAGGACCCGGGTGTCGTAATAATAGAAGGCCGTGGCCGTCAGCGCTTTGGGCGTGAGCTGCGCTTCGCCGGGCGGCTTCGGGCCGAGGTCGTACCAGTCGCCGAGGCCGTGGGAGACGATCTGCCCCTTGGCCTTGGTCGCGAGATAATCGACGTAGCGCTTCATGACGTCGTAAAAGCGGCGCAGGAGATCGAGGTCTCCCGTCCATTCGTATTGCTGCCACGGGACGAGGACCGCGGCGCTGCCCCACTCGGGCGAATCGCGGAAGCCGCCGGAAAAGACCGTGTACTCGGGCGCGATGTCGGGCACGAGGCCGTCGGCGAGCTGAGAGTCGGCCATATCGGTCATGGTTTTGGCGAAGAGGCGGCCGAGGTCCCACTCGTAGCGCAGCGACGGCCCGTTGAGGTGATACTGCTCCAGCCAGCCGAGCCGCTCGCGGTGCGGGCAGTCGGAGATCAGGCTCATGGTGTTGGCCCGCTGGGCCCAGCGGATGAGCGTCCGGATGCGGTTGAAGAGCCCGCTCGAGCTGGCGAAATCGCCGATGGGGGTCGAGGACGAATGAACGACGATCCCTTCGAGCGAGATGACCTCGGGCCGCGGCGCGTCGGTCGAAGCGGGACGGAGCTCGACTTGAAGATAGCGGGCGCCGTGGGTGAAGAACTTCGCCCGATAGGTCTCGCGCCCGCGGCCGGCCAAGGTGTATTGCCAGTAGGATTCGCCGCCGCCGCTCGATCCCCGGTCGACCGTGCCGTCGGCCTTGACGAGCTCGGCCGGCGTCACCCGGACGGACGAGCCGGCCGGCCCGCGCGCTTCGAGCGTGAGCATGATCGGCGCGTTCTGGCCGAGGTCGTAGACCGCGACGCCGGGGCCGATCTCGCGGACCGCGGCCGGCTCCAGCCGTTCGATCGCCCGGATGGGCGGCGCGGCGAACGACGTGCCCCGGAGCGCGCCGCCCGGCTCCGGCAGGACGGCCGCGGCCGCCCAGGCGGAGTCGTCGAAGCCCGGCCCGTCCCAGCCGCGCCTTTCGAGCCGGGCGTCGTAGTCCTCCCCGCCGTACATGCAGGAAAACGTGATGGGGCCCGGATCGTGGCGCCACGAGGCGTCCGTCCCGACGAATTCGGCCGCGCCGTCGGCATACTCGAGCCGGAGGAGGGCGATCGCCTTGATGGGCCCAAACGAGCCTTTGTATTTCGTGTAACGTCCGGCCCGGACGTTGTAGAACCCGTTGGCCACGAGAAGGCCGAGGCCGTTGCGGCCGGCCCGGAGGAGGGCCGTGACGTCGTAGGAGTCATAGAGGCAGGTCTTGTCGAATTTGGTCCAGCCGGGGGTCAGCAGGTCCTCGCCGACGCGGCGGCCGTCGATGGTCATTTCGTAGGTCCCGAGCCCGCAGGCATATGCGACGGCCCGGACGAGCCCCGGCCGCACGGCGAACTCGCGCCGGAGGAGCATCGCGTCGGCGGGCGGGCGGCCCGCGGGCGCGCCGATCCAGGAGGCCCGCCAATCGGAGGCGCTGAGAACGCCCATCGTCCAGGTCTCGACGCCGCTCCAGGACGTTTCCTTGTGGTCCTTGTCCCAGGCGCGGACCTTCCAGTAAGCGCGTTCGAAGGAGCGCAACGGTCGGCCCGCATAGGGAATGCCGAACGTTTCTTCGGAGGCCACCTGGCCGCTGTCCCAGAGGTTGCCTTGATCGCGGACGAGGAGCTCTTTCGTCGAGGCGACGAGGATCCGGTAGGCCGTCTGGCGCTGCCCGCGCTCCCCGCTTTCAAACCGCCAGGCCAGCCTTGGTGAGGCGGCGTCGAGGCCGAGGGGGCTGGAGGCGCCGTCGGCGAGGAGGCGCGTCGGCAGAAGCGTCGGCGGTGCGGAGACGACGGTCCCCGACGTACTCAAGAGAAGGACGAGGGCGATCGCCGCGAGCGAAATATTTTTCACAGCGATCAATAACCGGCTTCGGGGCATGTTGACCTCTCTGGGCGTGTTGATGTCGTTGCGAGCGACCAAAGGGAGCGCGGCAATCCCCTCTTAATTGGAGGAGATTGCTTCGCCATCTCGCCAGAGCGAGATGACTCGCAACGACAAGTGAAAACATATTATAATCCCAAATAGAGTGACAACCTCATTCCTGGAGTGATTTTTTCGATTTTGAAGAGGAGAGCACACGCATGAAAACCGCCCTTCGAAGCCTTGTCCTTTGGCTGTTTGCCGCCGCTTTGTTCGCCGGCGGGAGCGCCGCCGGCCCGGCCCAGTCCGATTACGCGGTCACGTCCGTGCCGCAGACCGCTGTGAAATTCACCGGCGGTTTCTGGGGGACGCGGCAGAAGACCGACCTCGCCGTGACCATCCGCCACACGATGAAGGAATGCGAGGACACGGGCCGGATCCGGAACTTCGAGCTGGCCGCGGCCGCGCTCAAGGGGGCGAAGGACGGCAAGTTCGCCACGGCCTACGCTTTCGACGATTCCGACGTCTACAAGGTCATCGAAGCGGCGTCCTACGGCCTGATGCTCCAACCCGACCCTGGACTCGAGAAGGACCTCGACATCTGGATCGCCAAGATCGCGGCCGCCATGGAGCCCGACGGCTACATCTATACGGCCCGGACGATCAACCCCCAGAAAGCGCCGCGCATGTCGGGCAAGGAGCGCTGGACGAACGAGCGGGACAGCCACGAGCTTTATTGCGCCGGCCATATGTTCGAAGCCGCCGTGGCCCACTTCCAGGCGACCGGCAAGAAGAATTTCCTGGCCCTGGCCGTCAAGAACGCGGATTTCCTCGACAAGACCTTCGGGCCGGGCAAGGACCAGCTCAAGTTCGTCCCGGGCCATGAGGTGACCGAGATGGGGCTGGTCAAGCTCTACCGGGCCACCGGCGAACCCCGATATCTCGCCCTGGCCAAGTTTTTCGTGGACGAGCGGGGCAACGCCGCCGGCCACAAGCTCTACGGGTCCTACAACCAGGACCACCTGCCCGTCGTCCAACAGACCGAGGCCGTGGGGCATGCCGTCCGGGCGGCGTATCTCTACGCCGGCGTCACCGATGTCGCGGCGCTCACCGGCGACAAGCGTTACATGGCCGCGATGGACAGGATCTGGGAGGACATCGTAGCCCGGAAGCTCTATCTCACCGGCGGCATCGGGGCGGCGGGCGGCATCGAGGGCTTCGGCCCGGCCTATGACCTCCCGAACCCGAGCGGCTATGCCGAGACCTGCGCCACGATCGCCTACGCCCTTTGGAATTATCGGATGTTCCTCTATTACGGCGACGGCAAATACATGGACCTGTTCGAGCGGGCGTCGTACAACGCCTTCCTCTCGGGCTACGGGATGAGCGGCGACGCGTTCTTCTATCCGAATCCGCTCGCCTCGCACGGCCAGCACGAGCGCACGCCCTGGTTTACGTGCGCCTGCTGCCCGCCGAACGTCGCCCGCTTCATCGCCGAGCTCGGCGGGTTCGCCTACGGCGTCGAGGGCGACAAAATCTATGTGAACCTCTACAACGAAGGGACGGCCGAAATCGCGGCCGCCGCCGGCAAAGTCGCTCTTTCGCTCGCGACCGAGTATCCCTGGAAAGGCGAGATCAAGATCAAAGTCGCGCCCGGGAAAGAGGCAGCCTGGACCCTGATGGTCCGCATCCCGGGCTGGGCGCTGGGAAAGCCCCTGCCGAGCGACCTCTACCGATACGCCGAGGAAACAAAGGAGAAGCCCATCGTCCGGGTCAACGGCAAGGCCGTTCCCCTGAACATCGAAAAAGGCTACGCCGCGATCGCGCGTACCTGGAAAAAGGACGACACGGTCGATATCGTCCTGCCGATGCCTGTGCACAGGGTCCTGGCGAACGAAAATGTCAAGTCCGATGTCGGGCGGACGGCGGTCGAGCGCGGCCCGCTCGTCTATTGCGCCGAAGGGCCGGACTCCGACGGGGCGGTGAGCAACCTTGTCCTCTCCGACATGGCCGTGCTGAAAGCCGAAGCCAAGCCGGCGCTCCTCAACGGAATCACTGTCATCGGCGGCGAGGCCACGGCCTATCGCACCCAAGGCGGAAAGCTCGTTGCCGAGAAGCGCAATCTCACTCTCATCCCGTATTATTCCTGGGCGCACCGGGGAAAGAGCGAAATGGAGGTCTGGATCGCGCGCGAGCCGGCAAAGGCGTATCCCGTGCCGGAGCCGACCCTCGCTTCCCGGGCCAAGGTGACGTGCTCGCCCGGCGGCAAGGGGATCGAGGCCGTCCACGATCTCTACGAGCCGAGCGATTCCAACGACCATGACCGCGGCTATCTCCACTGGTGGCCGAAGAAGGGCACGACCGAGTGGATCCAATACGATTTCCAGACGCCCACGACCATCTCTGAAACGTCGGTCTATTGGTTCGACGACACGGGCGGGGGCGAATGCCGCGTCCCGGCCTCGTGGAAGGTGTTCGTCAAGGACGGCGAAACGTGGGTTCCCGTGAAGACCGAGGGGCCGTTCGGCGCGGCGAAGGACGCCTATAATATCGTGAAATTCGCGGCCGTCACGACCTCGGCCATCAAGCTTGAGATCAAGCTGCCGGAGAAGTTCTCGAGCGGGGTGCGAGAGTGGAAGGTGAAATGAGGCCGGGCGCGGGGAGCGGCGTGAGGAACGGCGCGACTCCCGCCCCAGTCGCTCTTGCCTCATGCCCCGAAGACGCCTACATGTTTCGGGGCCCCTCCTGGTTACAGGAGGGGAAGGGGAGGTGATATCACTATGAAAAGGTGTTTTTTGGCGTCTTCGGAATTATTTTCTCGAATTGCGGCGGG
>Ga0209226_10000150_pt1 | contig 46862 bp, 28 predicted proteins | sample BarGraNGADG00212_2_FD_184497 | JGI IMG/M metagenome (GOLD analysis project Ga0209226, IMG submission 184497) | Arctic peat soil microbial communities from Barrow, Alaska, USA - Barrow Graham LP Ref core NGADG0011-212 (SPAdes) (version 2) | ecosystem: Environmental > Terrestrial > Soil >...
AGATGAAACGAGTATCTCGAAATATGTTCGAGACCAAGGGCTTGAGAAAGAATACGTTGTTTTGCATCAAAGTAAACAGTTGGTTTTGTTTTAAGATACCCCGCTGCTTGCCGCGGGGAGCTTCATTTTCAAAAGTCACTACACCATCACAGAATCTTTTGCCAGGACATTAGCCGACACATCACTTGGTAATGAAATGGCATTTTCCTGGTCCGGTCAATTGGCTACAGCTGTTTTCAATACCTGGTGGACCAAAGACGGAGGGTATGCTATGTGGGAAGGATTGGGGTGTTGCGGCCTCTCTACTACAGATGTTGATTACCAGGGTAGCTTTCCAATCGTTGCTCTCTTTCCGGAGCTCAAACTTTCACAAATGAGACGCATTATCGCTCATCAGGACGCAGTCGGAAGGGTACCACATAATTATTCCGGCGATCCTGACCTGGTGGACCGGGGATTTGCACGTGTCGATATGAATCCTCAGTTTGTTATGATGGTGTATCGTGATTATCTCTGGACTGGTGATAAAGAATATCTGGCCTTTATGTGGGAATATATTATAAAGGCTATGGCTTTTACGGAATCGCTTGATACCAATGGTGATTCTCTTCCTGACAAAGATACAGGTTTACAGACATATGACCAGTGGGCTATGAAAGGTACACCCTCTTACATAGCATCACTTTGGATAGGTGCACTGCGTTGCGCCATTCATATTGCCAGCAATCTTATGAAGAACGATGAGGTAAAACACTGGTCGGATTTACTTGAAAAGCCTTCCATCAACTTCGATAAAATGCTATTTAATGGTCAGTATTATAGTCTGTGGGTAGACAACGATTTACGGGATGAGCTTTGCATGACCGATCAAATTTCCGGCGAGTGGTTCTGCTGCATGATTGGGCTGCCAACTACAATTAATAAGAATAATCTTGCCATGGTTTTAGACAAAATCTTCGAAAATAATTTCAATCCGGAGTTTGGTCTTCACAACGCCACTGCTCCCAAAGGCGGGAAAGAGCTTACGATGCTAACAAATCTTCAGGCTGGAGGTGTGTGGTCGGGGATCGAATTTGCATTTGCCTCGCTTTTGATTGACCAAGGACGCTATACCGAAGGATTGGAAATAGTTAATGCCATCTATAACAGATATTTGCGTGCCGGGCAGCTATGGAACCATGTGGAGTGTGGCGGACATTACTCACGCGCCATGAGCAGCTGGTGCACGTTGCTAGCTGCTACTGGCTTTAAGCCCAATATGCCGGATAAAACATTAACATTAATACCCAAAATTTCAGGTGATTTCCACGCTCCCTGGATAACTGCATCAGGTTTCGGTACAATTGACCGTACCGGAAAGGTTTTAAAGGTTTCCTGCAATTACGGCCTCCTTAACTTCCAGAACCTTATTCTGGGCATGACTAGTCCGTCTGTGAAAATTGATAATCACATTCTCAATTTCCATTCAACATCGAAAGATGCTGTTACAACTCTTAGTTTCACAGAGCAGGTTTCTATAAATGCCGGGCAAATATTGTTCATTAAATAAGCAGACTGAGGTAATATTGCTTCGCAGCAAAGGTTGTTTTGTCCTGCAGCTGGCTTGAAAAAGGAGGGAATGAAATTATAGTCTCTGACTTTTTCCAGTCTTATCCAAAACCTGTCACAGGTAAAAAGGATCTGGGTTTCACCAGTTAGATAATCTGCTTTGGGAACATTTGTACTTATTTATTATCACCTCTTAGTGCTCAAACAGGATTTTCAGCTCCGAAAAACAATAATCGCTACCGCCTTTTCGACACCGACTGGTTATTTCATAAGGGGAAATCCGATATCGCAAGCCTGGTTTATATTAACGATACCAAATGGAGAAAGATCAATCTACCTCACGACTGGAGTGTTGAGGATGTAGAAATCAGTGGTAAATAAATTAAAGGGAAAGAGCTTAAGCAATATGAGTTTGGAAATAAAGGATTCGATCGATAATAAATTACTAACCTTAAATTATCTGGAAGGATGAGAAATCTTAGTCTAAGAAGCATCCGTTATTTTGATGGCAGGGCGGTTCGTGAGCCGATTGGCTTGAGCAGCGTACAACCGGGGATCTGTGGCAACCCTTTGACTTTCGAATAGGATTATATTATTAATTATATCCAGATAAAAGTCATGACAATGTGTTTTGAGGAATTGTCGAGTAAAAATGATCTCAATATTCCTGCTTACGAAGTGAAACAATTTCCCGCTGTTTAAATAACCGGGGTATATTTAAAATCCATATCATTTTTAGAATAATTGTATTGATAATACAAGGAAAAGTATTATTAATTCAATTTGAGTTGACGGAACTTTGTTTGTAGAGAAACAGTTACCTGATCAAAATTTTATCAATTTATTATTATAAGAATACTTTAAACATTAACTCGAATAATAACTCTAAACCTATCTAACCCTTAAACCTCAAAAGTATGATTAGAAAATCTGTGCTTTTTGTTTCATCACAAATTTGCTTTAAGAAATTGTTAGTGATGAGCCTCAGAACTATGTTGCTTTTGTTAAGCCTGATTCAATTCTTTGCCACATCTTACGGGCAGAATAACAGGATTGGGCCCAAAAGCTATGGAGATTTATTGGCATCTGTATCCAAACAGACCAGTTCTTCTTATAAGTTGGCTGATAAAGTTGTGGCAAAAACAACATTCGCCTATCAGCAAAAAACAGTTACAGGTCGTGTAACTGATGCAAATGGAAATCCCTTAGCAGGAGTCACCATCATTGAGAAGACTACAACAAATGGAACAATTTCTGATCCAAAAGGAAATTATTCCATCAATGTTTCTTCCGTGAATTCAATTCTTGTTTTTACCTATATTGGTTTTAATCCACAGGAAATACCTGTTGGAGCCCAATATGCAATTAATGTATCACTAGCCGAATCTACCCTGCAGCTGACTGAGGTTGTTATTGTAGGTTATGGAAGTCAGAAAAAGGAAACTGTGACCGGCTCTGTTTCTGCTGTTACAAATGCAAAGTTGATACAATCGCCTGTGGCTAATATCAGCCAATCGCTGGCTGGTCGGATAAGTGGACTTTTATCGGTACAGCGTGAGGGCCAGCCCGGTTTAGATCAGTCAACAATTAGAATCAGAGGTGCTGGCACTTACGCAGGTTCCACCGATCCTTTAATTATGATTGATGGTATCGAGGCCCAATCGTACAATAACATTGATCCATATGAAATTGAAAGTATCAGCATATTGAAAGATGCCTCTGCCACAGCCGTATATGGTGTAAGAGGAGCTAACGGAGTAATGATTATTACTACAAAAAGAGGACAGGAAGGAGCTCCCCAGGTAAGCTTTACTTCAAACTTTGCAATACAATCTTTTGCCAGTTTGAAACCCAACACTGACAGTTATACCTATGCAAATGATTATAATGAAGCGCTGAGGTACAATTCCTATATTACAGGTTCTTATTCTCCGAGATGGAGTAGTGCTGAGATACAAAAATTCAAAGATGGTTCAGATCCTATATTTTATCCAAATACTGATTGGATGAAGTTACTTTTAAAGCCTTATTCTGGGCAGCTTCAGGATAACTTCAATATTAGTGGCGGCTCAAAATACATGAAATATTTTGTCTCCGTTGGGTATTTTAGCCAGGAAGGATTATTCAAAAATACTGAATGGAAAGGTATGGATACCCAGTTTTCATATCACCGATATAATATCCGTTCCAATTTTGATTTCAATATCACCAAACGCCTTACTGCAAACTTAAACATTTCATCCCAATTGGATAAAACGGCAGGCGGCGGCGGAGGTGAACAAACATTAACCAATGGATTTATAATGAATACAATAGAACTCTCTCCTCCCTACAATTCACCTGGAATAATCAACGGGAAGATAGTTGAAAATCAAAATGTCTTTGAGGGAAATCCTTACAAGCGTCTATTATACGGGTATGTTCAAAACTTAGCTAATTATCTGAATGGTTCATTTCGATTAAATTATATGCTTGATTTTATTACAAAAGGTTTGTCAACTCATGGAACTATATCATATCAAAGCCGCTTGGGTAATAATAAATCATACTATTTTGTACCTGTAATTTATACTCCATTAAGATTACCTGATGCTACAATTGAATATCTTCCTCAGACAGAAGAACAGCCTTTTTATTTTGGTGAATCTTATAACAAAACCAGAAAAATTTATGCTGAAATAGGGTTCGATTATGCCAGGTCATTCGGAGACCATAATATAGGAGGGCTGCTCTTATATAACCAAAGTAAAAATTTTGATCCCGGTCTTGAATATGATGTACCAAATGGATACCAGGGTGTTGTTGGCAGGGTTACATATGATTATAACAAACGGTATCTGGCCGAATTTGACGCTGGTTATAATGGAACAGAAAACTTTGCTCCCGGTAAACGTTTTGGTTTTTTCCCTGCATACTCTTTGGGATGGGTTCTTTCACAGGAACCATTCTTTCCTAAGAATGATATTGTTTCATTTGCAAAAATACGAGCTTCTTATGGTGAAGTAGGGAATGATAAAATTGGAGGTTTAAGGTTTTTATACCTTCCGACATCATATTCATTTTCAGGGAGCTATAATCTGGGTGAAGTTGGCTCAACTTTCCAGTCTTATCAAGCCTCTGATGAAGGAACTATCGGTAACCCTTACCTGACATGGGAGCGGGCAAAAAAAACCGATATAGGTTTAGATCTTACTTTATTGAAAGGTAAATTCAAGATAACAGCCGATTATTTTCTTGAAAGAAGGGACAATATTCTTTCTACTCCGGGAACTGTACCAGATATCGTAGGCAAGACGATGCCTGCCCTTAACCTGGGTAAAATGAAGAACAGCGGGTACGAAGCTGAGGTCAATTTCAATAATAAATTCGGGGAATTTAATTTCTGGGTTAATGCTAACTTCACATTTGCCCGCAATGTTATTGAATTCGAGGATGAAGTGAAAAGATCCTTTTCTTATCAATATCGCACAGGTCAGACATCTGGTCAGCCTTTCGGTCTGATTACGGAAGGATTTTTTAATACATGGGAAGAGGTGAACGCGGCAAACAGACCCAAATATTCATATCAAAATGATCAGATACAGCCAGGTGATATCAGGTTTAAAGACGTGAACGGAGACGGTATAATAAATGCTGACGATATGGTACCAATTGGTTACTCGAATTTCCCTGAGAAATCATTCGGATTTTCTTTTGGAGGAAATTATAAAGGATTTGATTTTTCCATTTTATTTCAGGGGGCAATGAATGTGAGCCTGAATAGCTCGCCAGTTATTATGCGTGGATTCGAAAATGATAGAAGCGAATTTTATTACCTTCATGATTATAGCTGGACCCAGGAACGCTATGAAAACGGATCAAGCATACTTTTTCCGCACCTTACTGTGAAGGGAGTCAATACGGGTAATTATACTGAATCCACATTTATGGTAAGAGACGCCAGTTATTTGCGTTTTAAAAACTTTGAGATTGGGTATACCTTAAGTAATTCGCTGTTGAAGAAACTAAGACTAAGCACTGTGCGCTTATTTCTAAATGGATCTAACTTGTACACATGGAGTAAATTATTTAAGGGGGAGGATCCCGAACAAATCCCTGGAGGAGGAGACTATATGCCTTATCCGATAACCAGAAACTTTAGTTTGGGATTAAATGTTAAATTCTAAAAAACTGTTATATATGAAAAATCTAATCATAATAGGTATTTGCATATTTTTCTATGCTTTGTCATCTTCGTGTACAAAAGTTACAAATTTCTTGGATAAGCCTCCCGGTATTGATGTCACTGAAGATACTATATTCACTACCCAGATCAACGCAGAAACGTTTTTAATGAACTGTTATTCTCGGGCTACATATTGTGATCTGCCTAACTGGGATGAAAATGATGGCAAAAAAGACGTTGCTTTGGCTGCTTCAACAGATGAAAGTATATCTACCTGCGGATGGTACTGGGATGCTACATGCTGGAATATTGGGGATATAACGCCTAATAATACAGATCTTACTGATACGCGATGGCTTGCAAGGTGGAATGGAATCCGAAGCTGCAATATTTTTTTGGAAAGAATTAGTTCTGTCCCAAAAACAGACCCTGGTTACATAAATCCGGCAAAAGGTCAGGCCATGTGGCTTCGTGCACTAAGCTATTTTGAGCTCTTAAAACGTTATGGCGGGGTTCCGATCGTAAAGAAAAGGTTTCTGACTACTGATAATTTTAAAATACCAAGAAGTACATTTAAAGAGACTGTGGATTTTATTGTAACCCAATGTGATAGTGCGGCATCACTGTTGCCCGATATATGGCCTTCTGTATATAGAGGTAAGGCTACAAAGGGAGCTGCCTTAATGTTAAAAGCCAGAACATTATTATATGCAGCGAGTCCGGAGTTTAATACCAGCACTCCGTATCTTGATTTAGGAAATAATAATAACCTGATTTGTTACGGAGACTATGATGTCAACAGGTGGCAACAGGCTGCAGATGCAGCGAAGGCAGTCATTGACTGGGCTCCGGCAGGTTCGATCTCTCTGGTAACAACGGCGACATCTCCGAAGCCTTACCAGTATATCTGGGAAACACACGATAATTCCGAAATTATTCTGTCCAATAAATATGGCGGGTCCCAATACGAAACCGCCCAGTGCATATATTGGATGACGCCGCCTTCAATATATTATGGAGAAGGAGGGTGTACAGTAACTTTTAACTGGCAAAAATTATATGAAAACAAGACAACAGGACAACCTCAAAACTGGAACCCGAACGGAGGCAATAACCTGAGTGCAATGTATGATCAATTGGATCCGCGTTTCGGACAGACAATTGCTTATAATGGCTCATATTGGAATACTGATTATACTAATATCGAGACCTATCAGGGAGGACAAGAGGAGGAGAGATGTCTGGGCGGCGCTTGGGTTCATAAATTCTTTCCAAGTGCCTTGACATGGACAAACGTTTATTTTGTTCCAAACTGGTGGTGGTACAGGCTGGCTGAAGCTTATCTGAATTATGCCGAAGCCCTAAACGAAGCACAGGGGCCTGTTGCAGAGGCGTACGCAGCTGTTAATATAATCCGGCAGCGTGCAGGAATGCCCGATTTCCCGGCCGGTCTTACAAAAGAACAGTTCAGAAATAAACTTAGAAATGAAAGGTCTGTTGAGCTGGCTTTTGAAGAACATCGCTTCTGGGATGTTAGGCGTTGGCTCATTGCTGACAATGAAGGAATTATGAATGGCAAAATGTATGGGCTTAAGATAACAGAAAACCCTCCCCCAAGCACCGAGTTCAGCTATGTACCTTATGTCATAGAAAGCCATGTCTTCACCAAAAAAATGTATTTGCATCCATTTCCGAAGAACGAAGTTAACAAGGGATACCTTGTTCAAAATCCCGGATATTAACAGTTTTGATTTTTTACTTTAATCAATCTAAAAATGAAATATATGATTTCCAATTATTGTCGAGGTGTAGTTCTGATCTTCATTATCAGTTTATGCATTAATGCCTTATCTGTAGCACAAACAACCTTGAAGGATTCTGTAATAAGCAAACAGGAACAAATCAGACCTATTGCCTATGGAACACAAGCTGCATGGATGGTGACAGGTGCAATTTCTACTGTTACCGGAAATGAACTTGGAAAATCTTTTACCCCAAACTTTGCTAATACGTTATTTGGCAGATTACCAGGTCTTACAGTTAACCAGGGAAGTGGCGAAGCAGGAGCAGATTCGCCTGTTCTGTTTGGTCGCGGTTTAAATACTTTTGGGCCCGGTGGAAGTCCCCTCATCATTGTTGACGGATTTGAAAATAAATTTGAGCAATTAAACCCAGACGAGGTAGAATCGGTATCCCTTCTCAAAGATGCCTCAGCAACAGCAATGTACGGGCTCAGAGGAGCAAATGGCGTGTTGCTGATTACAACAAAAAGAGGAAAGGAAGGTCCCCTGGTTGTTAATTTCAGTACTCAACAAGGCGTTCAGAGCGCTCTGCGGTTGCCCGATTTTTTGGGTTCTTACGATTACGCCAGACTTTACAATGAAGCATTGATCAATGATGGCAAAACTGCCATGTACACTCAGGCTGATCTGGATGCATATCATGCTGGAAATGACCCATTCTTTCATCCAGATGTAAATTGGTATAAAGAAGTATTGAGATCATCGGCTTATACTTCCAACTATGCACTGGATTTCAGTGGAGGTAACAACAGGGTTAAGTATTTTGTATTACTGAATGCATTAAGAAGCGACGGTTTATTTAAAAAGTTCGGTGATTTATCGCCTGAGCGAAGTATAAATGCAACTTACAAGGAATACAATTTTCGGACGAATGTCGATATAAATCTGACTAAAAGACTATCGGCTGCCGTTACTTTAGGTATCGCAATAGCAGATAAGGCTAATCCGGTAGATGATAATACCGGTTCAATATTTACACTTATATCTTCAGTTGCCCCAAACGCTTTTCCGGTTTACAACCCCAATAAAACTTTTGGTGGTATTGCCTTGTATGATAATCCTGTCGGGAATCTGCTGCAAACAGGGTGGTTTACTTCAAACCGTAGAACTCTTCAGTCATCTCTTAAACTTACAGAACAACTGGATATGTTGACTCCGGGTTTAAGTGCATCAGTGGCAATATCTTTTAATAATACTTTCAGAGGTACTTCCGCAAAATCCAGAACCTATCAGAGGTATTCCTTATTAAAAGGTACACTTGGAGATACAATTTATAATGTATTCGGAAATACATCTTCTTTAGAAAGTTCTGAAAGCTACTCCGATCCTTGGCAAAATGTCACATTTCAAACCTTTTTGAATTATAACAGGGCTTTTAATAACCACAGAATTGATGCTACATTAATGTACATTCTGGATAACTACACAATCCCGGGCGACATGGCAACTTTTAAGCATCTGGGTACAATGGGCCGATTTACATACATTAACCATGATAAATACATTGGAGAATTTTCCTTTGGATATGAAGGTACAGAGGCTTTTGCAAAAGGGAAACGATTTGGATTTACCCCGGCGGTTTCTTTGGGATGGATCGTTTCAAATGAAGAGTTCTTAAAAGGAAGTAATATTTTCAATTATCTGAAAATTAGAGGGTCTTATGGATTAGTCGGGAATGATAATACCGGTGCCGATCATTTTAGTTACAATCAGTATTCTTCTTTTACTTCTTCGTATTATTTTGGCAGGTCCAATTCGAACATGAATGGTATTGCACAAATAAATATTGCAAATCCCGATTTGACATGGGAGAAGGAAAAGAAATTCAATATAGGTTTCGAAGCTACTATTTTGAAAAATATCGATGTCTCATTGGATATATTTCAACAGGATCGTTATGATATACTCACTCAGCCAAATGAAACAGTGCCACTGTTTATTGGAATGGTACTCCCTTCTTTAAACCTTGGTAAGGTAAATAACAAGGGATTTGAAGCCACGGTTCGCTTCAATGGAAATCAGGGTGGAAAATTGCAGTATTTTGTGGAGGGTAATGTGTGGTATGCTACCAACAAAATTATTTATAACGCTGAAACAGTTCAGATGTATCCTTACCTGAACAGAACAGGAAATCCTGTTAATCAGCCTTTTTTATTGCAAGCACTAGGCCTCTTTAAGGACCAGTCTGATATCAACTCCAGCCCTCATCAGAGTTTTGGACCGGTTCAACCGGGCGACATAAAATACAAGGATCAAAACGGTGATAATGTAATTGATCAAAACGACTATTATCCATCCGGACATACATCCGTGCCGGATCTTACAGCATCGTTGAAAGCGGGTGTAAAATTCAATGGGTTTGATCTTGATTTCCTGTTCCAGGGTGTAACTGATCGTTCTGTATACCTTTCTGGCAGCGATTTCTATGCATTTCAGAACAATGGAAAAATTTCTTCGTTCGCTCTTAACAGATGGACAACAGCCACTGCTGCAACAGCTGACTATCCAAGATTATCGGCTCAAAACAATATGAATAATTTCCAGCCCTCAACATTCTGGCAACACGACGGAAGCTTCATTAAACTTCGTAGCATTGAATTAGGATACAGCCTGTCAAAAAAGATTGTTGATAAAATCCATTTGTCTAGTGCTAGATTATTTATTAATGGTACTAACCTGTTTTCCCTGGATCATGTTAAAATTACAGATCCTGAAACGTTGACGGGTTACGCGGCCGTTCGATCCATAAGCCTTGGTGCAAAGATTCAATTCTAAGTAATTAACAGTATTAAATATATTACAGAATGAAAAGCAAAATATTTTTACCAGGTGTAATTACACTTTTAATACTTCTTTCCGGGTGTGAAAAACTGGATAGGAGGATGACTACAGATTTGACTGCAGATGAGGTCGCAAAATCCTGGACATATACCCAGGATCGTGTCGCGTCAGTATATTCGAGTCTTCAGAATGGATTTATAAATATTGATGGAGCCATGATGGCTTCTGCCACAGATGAAGCTGAGCATACCCAGGAAACATCTGCCATACAAAAGTTTAACTACGGTTCATGGAATGCCGTTTCAAATCCGGACAATGTCTGGGCTGGCTATTACCAGGGAATCCGGAAAGCAAATGAATTTCTTTCATCGTCTGATAGCGTTAATCTGGATTTATATAAATTTGATCCTGACCAGCAAGATGTTTATTTTTCAAGACTAGCTACAATAAAGCAATGGAAGTATGAGGTTCGTTTCTTAAGAGCATTCTTCTATTTTGAGTTAGTTAAACGCTATGGAGGTGTTCCCATTATCACCAAAGTTTATTCATTGAAAGATGATTACAATAATGTTAAGCGTGATAGTTTGCAGAAATGTATAAGGTTTATCACAAGTGAATGCGATTCCTGTGCAGCTAATTTACCTGCAACTTATGCAAACACTGATCTGGGAAGGGTTACCAAAGGAGCTGCGTTATCTTTAAAAAGCAGGATGCTGTTGTATGCTGCAAGCGATCTGTATAATACTCCTTCGTGGGCATCAGGTTATGATCATCCTGAACTGATATCACTTACAGGTGACAGAGCAGCCAAATGGCAGGCTGCAGCGAATGCAGCTAAAGCTGTTATTGATTTAGGGGTGTACAGTCTACCGTCATTAAGCACAACATATACTTTGTTCGGAGCAAGTGGATTTAGAAACGCTGAGGTTATTTTTTGCAGAAGAAATGGTGCAAGCAACTCCTTCGAGAGCGCCTCTTTCCCTGTAGGATATGATATGGGAAACAGCGGAACAACTCCTTCTCAAAACCTTGTGGATGATTACGAAGTGAAAGTCAATTCCACAACAAGTGTACCATTTGACTGGAACAATCCGGCAATGGCAGCTAATCCTTATGCTACTAGCGGTGCAACGGCAAGGGATCCCCGTTTATCAAATTACATTTTAACAAATAATACTGACTATATGGGAAGACCTGTCGAGTGCTGGACAGGAGGACGTGATGGTAAAGGAATTGCATTTGCTACCAAAACCGGTTATTATCTGAAAAAATATGTAAACTCAACTTTGAGTCTTCTTACGGGTCAGACAGCCGTTCATAGCTGGATATTTATCCGTTATGCCGAAGTCTGTTTAAACTACGCCGAAGCATTAAATGAATGCAACCCGGGAAATGCAAATATTAAAACTTATGTTGATAATGTACGTAAGAGAGCCGGAGTTGCGATGCCAGGATTGCCTTCAGGTTTAAGTCAAAGCCAGATGCGTGACGCAATTCGCCATGAACGCAGAATTGAATTGGCATTTGAGGACCATCGCTTCTGGGACGTACGGAGATGGATGACAGCTCCTGCCGTTCTTGGGGCTCCGCTTAAAGGTGTTGAAATTACCAAAGTTGATGAATCTACCTTTAATTATAATGTAATTACAGTAGAAGACCGCGTTTTTCAACCTAAAATGTATTTTTACCCGATCCCTCAGAACGAAATGATTATAGATAAGGGTTTGGTGCAAAATCCATTGTGGTAATATTAATATGATTTTAAAATCATTAAAAAAAGAAAATATGAAAAATATTATCAGAAAAAATATAAAACTACTCTTTGTTATACTGGGAGTTTGTATAACATTGACTTCATGCGATTATGTGAAAGTAAAGGATGCCGTTTATCCTGACCAGCTGATTTATATGCCAGCCGCAGTCGATGGGGTTTTCTACATAAACGATGTTCCTACACGAATAGGTGATGTTCCTACTCCAGGCACACCGTATAAATTCCTGGTTGACCTTCCAAATGGAAAATTTAATGTTCCATTGTCAGTCTACAGGTCAGGAGTTAATAATGACGGAGGATTTACCGTTGATATTGCAGTGAATACCGACACTATTACAAGTCTTATTAATTCAGAGTCGTTGACCGGAGCAACGATTCTACCTTCCGATAAATATTCAATCGAACCTGCAGTTGTTATGGCAGATGGGAAAGAAATAGCATCTTTTAATCTTAAGGTTGATCTTGCCTTCTTGATGGCAAATTATCCAGATATGATTTATGCTTTGGGAGTAGGTATATCGAGTACACAAAGAAAAACAAATCCTAAATTTGCTACAACAATTGTGGTAATTGACACAAAAATAATGAAGCCAACTGCTGATTTTACATCAAATGCTGATGATACCAACAGTAAGCTTATCAACTTCACCAATGCTTCTTCATACGGCATAAGTTTTTCGTGGAACTTTGGTGATGGCTCTGCAGTTTCCGGTGCGACATCTCCATCGCATACCTATTCTACCGCCGGAACGTATACTGTTACGCTGACTGCGGTTGGGATCACGGGTGATACAGATAAATCAATATTGAGTAGTGTGATAACTGTTCTGGAATGATGTATATGAATATATACCAAAATTAATTATATGTATAAAAAAGTTCTAATATTCGGGTTTTGTTTATCTGTTCTCCAATTTGACATAGTTCAAAACAACGGTATCCAGAATATTCCTCTAAAAGGGTTTGGAAGGGCCCTGAAATCGGAGGAGAAGGTGGTTCAATCAATTCAAAACCAGGAACCGTTACTGGCTAATGAACAGCAGCCAGATGAAGATGATTGGTGGTTGCCTGAATCTGTTCCAAAGACAAGCAATTGTGGATATATTGAAAAAGTTTATCAGCAGCATCTTAGTTGGAAGCAACTAAATCCCTCGGAGGGAGTTTACGATTTTTCTCAATTGGACGCCCTGCAGAAAAATAATACTGATTTCTGGATCATGCCATATTTTGCGGATAGTCTGTTTTTCCCTGTATGGGTAGCTGAAAAATATAAACTGCATGCCTATCAATATCCTATGGATGACTATGATGATGGAACAGGTCACCCGCATACCTATCGACCCGGCATTGGCCGCGAGAGAAGCACTGCAAGGATGTATCCTATATGGGATCCCGGAGTAGTCCACGAACTTTCTATTTTGCTTACAGCTTTAGCCAATCACCCTGTAATGCAGTCTGACCATTTTAAATATATCTATGTACCCGGTGCCTGGCGATGGAGCGAGTGGGGTACTGAATTTGTCGGCCAAATGAAAAGGAGTGGTATGAAAAAGGAAGACTATCTTCAGGATATGTATAAACTTCTCGATTCATTTGCCTCCGCTTTTGCCGGAAATGCAACCAAGCTGGTATTCACGGGATATAATGAATGGGAAAATGTGGGAGATAAGGATTGGACAATGTTCCTCAACCGAAAAATCTCAAAATATGCTATCAGTAAAAATATGGGAGCAAGACATGGTTGGTCTGAAAACTTCAATTGTGGTTTGAATAATATGCCTGACTGGGGGCTCACCTTAAAATTACAGGATGGCAGGTACTATCCTGTGCCAATTGATACGGTCCCATTAGTTCAAAATGTGAATAACTGGTTTTACGCTGAAAATGAGTGTTTTGGTGGGTGCGATGGAGAAAAAGCGGAAGAAGTGGCTAAGTATTACAATTGGAAAATGAGTACCCTGAAGGTGCTTCAAATAAGGATGAAACAGATTCTTCCCAGTAGGTCACTCCTATATAAATATCCTGATTTCAAACTATATGTTGAAAAAACCTTAGGGAAATCAATCAATAATACTCCTGATGTGTGGGCGTGTTTGCGTTCCTGTAACGATTGGTTATATGACCCACATCTTGGCTTAGATGGCAGAACAACAGTCCATAATTGGGAACGATGGTTGTATCAAAGAGATGTTTCGCCAGATGGATTAACGGAAAATACATATAAGGCGTTAGATTTCATGTTCCATGCAAACGAGCCTGTTTTTGAAGCAAAAAAGACACTGCATGAAAAAGGCTCAGATTATATTTATTTTAATATTGATGACCGCTTTGTTAATGGATACACTGGGAGTTATATGATTAAAGTAACCTATCTGGATAATTTTAAAGGCAAATGGCACTTGCAATACCAGACCAGTAAAAAATTATACAAAAACAGCAATGAAATCATTAATGCAGGCGATAACAAGTGGAAAACTATCTCTGTCATCATTAACGATGCAGGTTTTGCCAATGGTCAAAAGCATGGAAATGATTTCCGGATCTATAACGGAGGTAAATCAGATATCACGGTGAGATTTGTCAGGGTAATTAAAATAAGTTGACCAAAAATCTATCCAAAAATAGTTGTAGTCTCTGATGAGCTCGCAGTCGAATAATTAATGAATTTAAGTATGCATAAAAAAGTAACAACTTTTTTGTTTTGTTTGTTTATTTTTCAATTTGCCAATGGACAAAGCAATATTTTTCAAAATATTTCTTTGAAAGGTTTAGGTGGCACCCTGAAATCGTGGGAGAAAAATGTACATTTAATTCCCGAACATGAACCCTACAGGGCCAATGACGGCTCTTTACACACATATTTCGAACTTCAGCCTTCTGATTTGCCAGGCGACCTGGGAGATGAATGGAAGCAGCCACAAACGGTGTCATCGTTGATAATCAGGTATTTTGACGGGCGAATGGTTCGTGGACCAATAACGGAAAGGACACAGGAGTGGGCAAGGGTTCAAGCCTGGATAGACGGTGAATGGACAGATATTAAAACACGAATAACAGGATCTGAAACCAATTCGGTCCGGTATACTTTTTCACCGGTTACAACCACAAGGATAAGACTATTGTTTTCAGAATTTGCCGATCCGACTTCCAGACGGTTTCCTGAAAGGCTGGGAATTTTATGTTTCAGAATTTGAAGCATATAAAACACAACTTTTCCATGTTTTTTCCTCAGATTCATTAACTGGAATAGGTGGGCGTGGGACTTATTTAACAAATTATAATGAAAGCGCTTATGATGATGGTTCAACTGATTTTATAGGTCCCTTAATAGTTGAACCCAAGCAAACTAAAGTGTTTACCGATACTTTACGGCCTACATTAATCGTGGCTGAAAGCGATTGGTCAAGACAACCGGCGCTTGCACGAAAAAATGGTAAAACACTCATTCTTAAAAATGGCTTTTTACAACTCACTTTATCCGCTGATGATAAACTGGACGAGACAACTTTACAAAACCTGATAACAAAAGAAACTGTACAATTGCCGAAAAGTCATGCATTCCATTTATTAATAGATAATCATCCCTTCGTTTCAGATTCTTTCAGGATAAAAGATATCACTTTAAGTAATGACGGAATTTTAGCGGCCAGGATAAATGTTATACTCTCTAACAGTGAATTTGATGTAACTGTTCATTATGAGATTAGAAGCATTGATCACTTTTACCATAAATGGTTAACCGTTCAAAACGATTCCAAATCATCAGTACTATATGATGTTACCTTATCCGACCTTGATCTTCCGAATACCGTTGACCTGATGGCCGGACATGAACTGACCTATCCCGTTTCGCGGTTAACTAGCGGAGGATTCTTTTCATGCCTCGAAACAATGTACTGGGACCATGTTGGCAATACACTTACATACTATCCCGGGAAGGTTCTGAATTCAAAAGATAAATATGAAACTGAAAAAGCGGTAGTTGGGGTTTACAGGAATACCGGTGAAGTTATTGGCAATTGGGATATCGGTGTTAAAGACTGGATAATTGAATACCACGATCAGGTATCGCCGATAAGGGAAGAATGGCCGGATTTTTATTGCAAAGGTTGGGCTGCCAATCTTGGTTTTGCTGCAATGAAAGCATCCGTGGAAAACACTGAAAAACGCTTACAAACTGCCAGTAGAATGGGTGTGAAATATATGGATACTTATGAACCTATCTACTCGGTATTATCCTACCCGAAAGAAGAAATTCAGCAATGGATGGACTTGTGTAATAAATACCATATTGGTACCGGTTTCTGGATAGATTGGGGATCCGGTAATGATTGGGGTGGCAACGGGAAAGTGATCAAACCGCATCCTAACTTGTTAAGTAAAGATTCAGAGGCATACTATAAACTAATTGTAAGGGCAACAAAGGAATACAATTTAACGGCATTCCACTGGGGGGATTTTCTACAGATTTTTCCTGTTACGGATACTGTACATCCTTATTTGGGAGGAAAGTATTCGATATACCAGCAGGGGCAGCGTGTGTTAAAAACCGGTGACGAAATAAGGGCTGTCAGTCCGAATGTTATGCTGGGTGCTGATGGAGGAATGACCAATCCCCAGTGGGTCCGTCACACTGATGGCCGGTGTTTCGGTGTTATTACCGATAACCCGTTTGAGTATGACCATCATCCGGCACTTCTACAGGATATCCATCTGGACCGGCTATACAGCGATATGAACAGAGGTTATAATTACCGCTTACATTATACCTATCTCAGGCCATGGTTCCGCCAGTTGAATACCCTGAATCATTATGGACATGATAAAACCATGCAGCATGACAAAGCAGGCTTTCGTTTTTCCCTGCTTAGCGCCTTAAGTCTGGCTGGCCAACTTGTAATTCATGATGTACCGGTTAATGTGCCTGAAAGTGAAATACAATTCACCAAATACTGGGTTGACTGGTCAAATAAAAACAGGGAGTACCTGAAACAGAATACGCGTCTCTTTGACAGAACCTACCAGGTGACCGATGTGTGGTCAACGGATGAGGATGCACTCGCGGGGTTTTCACATATTAAAAATGACAAAGGATTTATTTTCCTGATCAACCATGGAGCCGTAGAATAAAAAGCTGATCTAGTGATAAGCATAAAAAATAACCAGAGCTTTGTGATTAAGGAAGTTTACCCGTCAGCCAATTACATTAAATCTGACAATGGATATGAGTTTAAAAATGATGGACATATACAACTTATAGTTCCAGCCAAACAAGTTAGAATTGTATGGATTGAGCCCGCTGTAAAAGAAGTTTTGGCAAACATTCCTGTTGGAAAAGAATCTGACACTAAAAAATACGACAGGTATATCGGAAGTTGGGAAAAGAAGAGCGAGACTCCCTATGTTGTAGAATTAATGTCTCAATTCACGCTTCCAGGTAATTCCGGAATATTTATGACAGATTCGGCGTCCACAGATGCTATTGAAATCCGTGACCCGTGGGCTTACGACAAAGCTTATCTGGTTTTTCTTATGCAGGATGAAAAATTCAACTCTTATGAAAATTGGATACCCGACAATCTTTCTGTAAGGAATAACAGTGGTAAAGACGAGCCAATTTTCATTACAATTAATAATGTGAAAAGAAAACTGATCCCATTTAAAACAGTGAGAAATCAGAGGGCCAATCTTACCCGTTGCTATTATTTGCCTGTAACAAGACAGGAATGCAAAGCAATTGGAGTAAATAATATCACCATATCTCTGCCTAAGAGAAGAGGTATTGTTTTCTCCGGAGCATACATTGATCTGCCTGACCAGATGCCGGATATTCAGAATGCGAATTTTTAATTATTTAAATATATTGAAATCTTTTTATGTGCTTGTGCATTAGCTACTACACTTTACGTGTTCTGTAAGAATTACAACAATTAAAATTCATTCCAGATACTGTTGAAGCAGGCAGTATTTCATCCATGAAGTTTTCAATATATAACGAAGGTCAGGTAATACAATTATAATAATAGTCGACTTTAAAAAATGACCTTTTCATAGCAAATTAATTAAAATGGAAGAAATAAAACTATAAAGATTAATTGGCTAAAGTTGACGATTATTGTTTGAAGAAAAAAATACTAAAAAATTGCAAATCAATAATTTTTGTTGATAATAATATTGGAGTAAATTGTTATAATTAAAATTGAAAACAAAATGGACTGACGCAAATTAATTAAAAACGCAGCTGGCCTTGGGTTAGCAGGAATTATCGGGAACAAAATGAGTATAGTGAACGCTAACTATACTGGTACCGGGCACATATTGGGATCACCAACAATGGATGGATCACAGGTCATTGACTGGAATGAGGAACTGGCTAAAAAGATTGCGGCTCTTGAGGAACGAGGTGGAGGGACCTTAGAGCTGGGTGACGGTGTCTATGATATCTCAAAACCTTTACGCCTACCGATTTCGGTTAGCTTAGTTATGACGCCAAATGCAGTCATTCGGGCAAAAAGCGGTTTCGAAGGAGATGCGGTCATTATTAAGGGCGGAGGGAAAAGATCATTATTCTCGGAAACTGCCGGATGGATTCGCGGCGGCATAATTGATGGGGGTCGACAACCGCTGACTGGGCTGAAGGTTGAAGCTGTCGAACGGATGGAAATCGCTGACCTTGTAGTGTACAATGCACTCTATAAAGGCATTCACCTGACGAAAGGCGGGTATGAAAAGAACGTAACACGGGTCCGTTGCGATGTTGACATGAAAACACATTCTGCACCCGGGAGCAAAGGTATTCATTTTGGGACCGGCGACAGTACAATAGTTGAAGCAGTTGTCATTGGTTATGAGACCGGCGTTCGTAGCGACGGTCAAATCAATTGGTTCTCAATGGTCCATGTTTGGAACTGGGACCCTACTCAGGGGCCAAGTCTGTATAACTTCTATTGCAACGGGTTTGAAAATACTTACAGCCAGTGCTATGCTGACTCTTTCGGCATAGCTGGATTCTATATGGCCCAATCAAACCAATCAATAAGTAATTGCCGAGTGAAATACAGTGAATTTGCAAAAGACAATAGCGGAGCCGGGTTTATGATCACCCCGGATGGCAAACACGGAAATTATATAGGCAACTCAATATTTGGTTCTAAAGGACACAGGTTAGCCAAAGCATTCGACGGTGATCTGGAAGGCTCCACAATTATAGGAAATAACACATGGGATGTAGTGGGAGGCTTCGAAAACCGAATCCCATCAGGGGAATCAAGCTATGTCGAACCGGACTCTGGAAAAAGTTCTTTCAACCACCCTCCATTGAACCTGGCGGGCACCGGTTTCCGCCTTACACAACAAACAAAGGCTCCAAATGATAACGAAGGAGATTTGGGAGAAGTAAGGTGGGTGGATGACGGTAAAGCATCGGCATTGTGGGTCAAGACCACTAAGGGGTGGATGAAATCTCAACTGAAAAAATGATCAGAATGTAAATAAGGAAACTCTCATAGGAGGTTTAAACAAGTTGTTAAATTAGTCATCCTGAAAATACAAAAAAGGTATGAAAAATTTATTAATTGGTTTTTGTGTGACAGTATTTTTTTCTATGTTCCGGCCTTATAAAAGATTCTCAGGGTTTATCACCAAAAAGGGATTTTTTTGTGGGAGATACTTCTGATTGGACTTATGTGCAGGGAGCAATAAATTTTGCTATAGAAAATGGCAGAAGTGCAATCAATCTGCCTCGAGGTACTTACCGTTTGGAGAAGGCTCTGATTTTTAAAGATTGTCATGATATTATATTTGAAGGGAACGGTTCAAGACTGGTTTTTACGGAAATGACAAATAGCGGTATTGTTCTTCAAGCTACCCGGAATATTACTTTCCAGAACTTTACTGAAGAGTGGGACCCGCTTCCCTGCTCTCAGGGCAAAATAATAGCAATTGATTCTGTCAACCAGATCGTTGACATTGAAATAGAACCTGGCTACAATACTGATATTAGTAAATTCACAAAAGGGACAATGCTCCATGTATTCGATCATGTTACCCGGCGGTTTAAAATAGGCGGCGGTATCGGAAATATTGAAAGAATAGAATCCCCAAGACCCGGTGTCCTTCATGCATATTATTCCGGAAAGGGCGGCTGGCATTTTCAGGGTCGTCCTCTGGTGGGTGACTTGGTTTTCATTAAACCTATTGCTCAGCTGGACACTCGAAAAATTAATGGTTTAGTGGCTTCTGGCGCTTCCGGTACTCAAATTAATAACGTAACCATCTTTAATGGTCCTGGCTGGGGCATTCTTGAAGGCGGAGGTGAAGGAGGAACCGTTATCAATAATCTTTCCGTTTTAAGAGGACCAAGGCCAAAGGGCGCTACAACAGATCCGCTTATCTCTACCATTGGAACAGCGGTGCAAAGTGATGGAGTTAAAAAAGGACCAAGAATTGAGAATTCACATTTTGAATTTATGGGCGATGATGGTATAAATATTTTTGGGCTGTTCAATAAGATTATCAGCGTTAATGGTAACGAGATAACAAGTTGAGGTATATGGAGAAAGGCGAATTTTCACCCTGGTGACCGAATTCAGGTATATGACGGGAAAAGTTTTAAACTTAAAGGACAGAGCATTGTCAGGAAAACCACTCCCGAACCCAAGGCGGTGAATTTGTCTGAAGACCGTAAATCAGATTTTGTCCAATGCACTGAAGCAATAAATGCTGACAGGGGAGATGTTATTATCTCGCCCGATCATTGCGGCAATAATGCAATTATCAGAAATAACCGGATAAATGATAATTATGGTGGTGGAATAATGATTCAATCAGATTCTTCAATTATTGAAAACAATATCGTGGAATACCAGGCTCTTGTTTCCATCATGATCGGGCCATTGATTGCAGAATGAGATCAGGGGAATTATGCAACAAACTTAGTAGTCAGGAACAACAGCATTGACGGATCAAATCTGGCGGCCTTTGGCAGGAACACGGTCAATTACGGACCCGGAGCAATCACTGTTTTTATGCAGTTTATCAATGGACAAATCTCCGATATCAAGGGCACGAGGCAGAACACAAATATCAATATTGAATCCAACACTATAAAGAATGCCGGAGTGATTGGATTATTCATTTCCAACGCAAGCGGGGTGAATATTTCAAAGAATAACATTATCGGCAGCAACTGGCTTGAACCGCTTTCAACCGAGGACCTGTGGCAGATTAACCCGAATTATAGCATTTATGTACGGGATGCCGATCATGTAACATTTTCAGGTAACATCATTTCGAAACCAGGCAAATATGGCAAAGGATCGTTTTTTATTGATCCCACAGCTGACAAGAATACAATAGATACAAAAGGGATTTTGTACAATCAAAAGGAGTAATTGAATTTTGGGAATTAAATAGGAAATCCTTTATTAGGTTTTTTTTAAAAGATTAAGAAAATAAGAGTAACGTTAAAATAATACCCTATGAATATTTGAATTTATTTATTGTACTTTTTTGTCAATCATATCGCATTTTGCAGTTAAAAAAGATTCTTAGTTTAGTTACTTTTATTCGAAATATTAATCCAAACTTAAAATGAAAACATTGTTGCTGAATTGCAGCTTTATATTTATTTGTTTAATTACTCAGGCTCAGACAGCTCATTCTTTCACCTTTGGTAAATCGGGTTTTCTGTTGGATAATAAACCTTTCCAGATTCTCAGTGGAGAGATCCATCCTGCTAGGATTCCGGAAATATATTGGCGCCATCGTATTCAAATGGCAAAAGCTATGGGTTGCAACACCATTGCTTCCTATCTTTTCTGGAATTATCATGAGAGAACACCAAATGGATTCGATTTTACCACAGGTAACAAAAACATTTCAAAATTTTTCCGTATTTGCCAGGAGGAAGGGATGTGAGTACTATTGAGACCGGGTCCATATGTATGTGCAGAGTGGGATTTTGGCGGACTTCCGCCTTACTTACTTGCCATTCCAGATATAAAACTTCGTTGTATGGATCAGCGTTATTTTTCTGCAGTGAAAAGGTATATAACCAGACTTGCTAAAGAAGTTGTGCCATTGCAGTGCACTAATGGAGGTCCGATTTTAATGGTACAGATTGAAAATGAATATGGTAGTTATGGAAATGATAAATCCTATCTGGAAGCTTTGAGAGATCTTTGGAAAGTTAATGGTATTCGTGTACCTTTCTATACTGCTGATGGCGCAACTACGTCAATGCTTGATGCAGGGAACATAAAAGGGGCTGCCATCGGATTGGATCCTGGTGGTAATGAGAATGATTTTGAGGTTGCAAAACTGGCAAATCCGGATGTCCCTGTATTCAGCAGTGAAACCTATCCCGGCTGGTTAACGTATTGGGGTGAGAAATGGGCCAGGGCAGATACTGTCAAATTGAAAAAAGAAGTTGAATTTTTACTACAGAACGGGAAATCGCTCAATTTTTATGTGATTCACGGTGGTACCAATTTCGGATTCACGGCAGGGGCAGACGCTTTTTCCTCTCCTGCAGAATTCTTACCGGATATAACAAGCTATGATTACGGAGCCCCTATCAATGAGCAGGGACGGCCTACCCCTGAATTCTTTATGTTACGTAACATCATAAAAAAATATGTTACCTACAATATCCCTGATTTGCCTGAGCCAATTCCGACCATTAAAATTCCAGTGATTGAAATGAAGAAGGTTGCGAATCTATGGAATTACAAATTGCCTTCGGTTACTACACCACAGCCCCAACCCATGGAGTCCTTTGGACAAAATCAGGGGTTGATTCTTTACAAAACAAAACTGATCGGGAATAAGAGCGGCAGACTCCGGATCTGGGAACCACATGATTTTGCACTGGTATTTTTGAATGGTGAATTTATTGATACTGTGTATCGTTCAGGAGGAAAATGGGAAGTCGTGCTGCCATCTTCGGACATAAAAGATCCGGTGCTGGAGATCTTAGTTGAGGGAATGGGCCATTTAAACTCCGGGCAGTTTATGGTGGACAGGAAAGGGATAACCGACCGCGTTACCTTAGAAAACAGAACACTTATGAACTGGGAAACAACCCTTATGCCTATGGATGATTCATTTATTGAAAAACTAAAAGCCACAACTGCTTCTAATTCAATATTTCAAAAACCATGCAATTTTTTCAAGGGTAATTTTACCCTGGCGGAATTAGGAGATGTTTATATTGATATGAGTGCATATAAGAAAGGAATGGTGTATGTGAACGGACATAACCTTGGCCGGTTCTGGAATATTGGTCCGCAGCAAAGGTTGTTTTGTCCTGCAAGCTGGCTTAAAAAAGGGGAAAATGAGATTATAGTCTTTGACTTTTTCCAGTCTGACCCAGATTTGTAAGCATCTCTTTAATATGGATGACTTATCAAAAGTATTCGTACTTCAAATTTGAAGTGTAGATGATTCAAACTTCACTTAGAACTTTGAATATTATCATTACAAATGGAACGAAAAGTATTATTAGTACATTATATTTTATTAGAATTTTGATTTTGTAAAAAGTCAGTTACCTCAACATGAATTCTTATCGCACATGTTGTACCGTCAAGACTGACTGTTGTATTAGCTTTACATATCCTAATTTTTAACTTTACTAAAATGAGAAAGAAATACGGTATATTTATCTATTCATTACTCTTTTTTTTAAATATTCAATTGTTTTCGTGCAAGTTATATGGACAGGAGGAGTTCAAAAGTATCTATGGTTTAATATCACGAAAAGTTTCATGGCTTACTGATAAAGTTGTTTTTATAAAAACACCATCGATTGAAGGAAAAGATGTTTTTGAAATTAAACAAGCAGGGAATAGAATAGAGATAAAGGCATCTTCACCATCTGCAGCAGGAATGGGACTGCATTACTACCTCAAAAATTATTGTTTTCGGTCCGATGCATTAACAGGCACCAACCTTTCCAAACCTTCGATTATACTTCCTGTTAAAGACAGAGTTAAAGTTATCTCCCCCTATGCAATTCGATTTGGGAACTATGTTTCAACCTATAATTATACCATGTCATTTTGGGGATGGAAAGAATGGGAAAATTATCTGGATTGGTGTTGTTTAAATGGTATGAACGTGGTTGAATGTGTATCAGGCTATGAAGCAGTCTGGCAAAACACTTTGAAAAAATTGGGTTACAACGATCAGCAAATTGTTGATTTTCTGCCCGGGCCGGCTTATACCTGCTGGAACATCCTCAACAACCTGGAAGGCTGGGGAGGCCCCACATCCAATAGCATCATTGATAAAAGGGCTGAATTAGGACGGAAAATCATTTCGCGCATGCGCGAAATGGGAATAGAGCCATACATGATCGGATTTTATGGCATGGTTCCTTCCTCAACCGTCAAAGTATTTCCTTATGCAAAAACCATCCGACAGGGAGCATATACAGGAAGTGTACCCCGGCCGCCGTTTCTGCAACCTGACACTTTATTTGAGCGGTTTGCAACCACCTATTATGCGGAATTAAATAAACTATTCGGTAAAATAAAATTTATCGGAGCTGACCCGTTTTTTGAAGGTGGCGTCACCAAAGGTGTTGATTTGCGGAAAACAGCATTACTTATTCAAAACACCATGAAACAATATAACCCGGATGCTATTTGGGTAGCCATGTCCTGGGAAGGGGCTCCCAAACCTGAAATGTTAGAGGTTGCGGACAAGAATCATTTTCTGGTACTCGATCTTTATGGCGACGGCGATAACATGTGGGAAAAATCAAAAGCTTATGGAGGCAAAAACTACATCTATTCTTCCCTCAACAATATGGGCGAAAAAGTTGGGATGTACGGAAAATTAGACAGGCTTTCAACCGAGATTAACAGGTCGTTGACAGGGCCTTATGGTAAATATATGTCAGGCATTGCCGTTACACCCGAAGGAACCGAAAACAACCCTGTGTTATTCGATTTTGTTTACGATTTAGGTTGGACAAAACAAAAGCCAAACATAGATGCTTGGATTAAAAACTATTGTCATTATCGGTATGGCATTCAATCCGATACCATTGAAAAAGCATGGGGCATCCTGATCCATGACGGACCTTACCGTACCTATCCGGAAGTACATCAGGGTTGCACCGAATCAATTTTTTGTGCCAGACCAGCCGATACTATCACAAGTGTATCAACCTGGGGTACTTTAACTTTACATTACGACCCCGCCAAACTGGAGGAAGCTGCTCGTTTATTGTTATTAAAAGCCAACGACCTGAAAGATAATGAGGCTTTTAGATACGATCTTACAAATATTGTCCGCCAGGTAGTTGCAAATCGTGGCAGGCAAACTCACAGCCAGATGATGCATGCTTTTTTTTCCGGTAAGGTAGATTCGTTCAATATTTCCTCAAAAAAATTTCTGAAAGAAATTCTGCTGCAGGATAAATTATTAAATACTCATGAATATTTCCGACTAAATCGTTGGTTAAATCAGGCACGTAATTTTTCTGAACAAAATATTGATAAGACTATTTGTGAGCGAAACGCAAGAATGCTAATCACCTATTGGGGGGATATCGATCCTAATTCAGACTTAAGAGAATACTCCAATAGGGAATGGGCAGGCTTGCTGAAGGATTTCTATTATCCACGGTGGGATATGTATATCAGCTCCTTACAGCAAAGATTGAAAGGGAAGGGTTTTGTAAAAATCAACACTTTTGCATGGGATTATATTTGGACTATCCAACAAGGGGGATATGAGAACCCTGCTGAGGAAAACTGGTTACCAGTGATTAATCAAATAATGAGTAGTTCATTTTAATAAAATACTAAAATAATGACTATGCAGAGATATAATTTATATACCCGGAAATTCTTCAAACGACCTTTCCTTCTGCTTATTTCGATGGTTTTTGTGGTATTATTTGCCACTGCTCAAAATTGGAGTTGTACAAATAAATCCAAAACGGAAATAAAGGCCACTACACTTGCCAATGGGCAACAACCCGAAGAAGACGACTGGTGGCTCCCGGCAACAGTTACCAAAACTACAAATTGTGGGTTTATTGAAAATACCTTTCAGCAGCACCTGAGTTGGAAACAATTAAATCCTGCGGAAGGAGTTTATGATTTTTCGTTGTTGGACCAGTTGCAGAGCCAAAATATCGACTTTTGGATTATGCCTTACTTCGCCGATAGTATGTATTTTCCAAACTGGGTGGCTCAAAAATATCATTTGCCTACCTATCAATTTCCAATGGCTGATTATGATGATGGCTCAGGGCATCCACATACTTATGTTCCGGGATTTGGTAACGACCGTAGTCCTGCTGTAATGTATCCAATTTGGGATCCCGGTGTTGTTCATGAACTGAGCATCCTTCTTACGGCTTTGGCCAACCATAATGCCATAAAATCAGACCATTTTAAATATATATACGTCCCGGGCGCCTGGCGATGGAGCGAGTGGAGTACAGAATTTGTGGATCAAATGAAAAGCAGCGGCACAACGAAGGAAGAATATCTTAATGATATGTATAAATTGCTGGATGCATTTGCTAACGCCTTTTCATTAAATACTAGCAAGCTTGTATTTACAGGATATAATGAATGGGAATATATGGGAGATACGGATTGGTCAAACTTCCTTGCCCGGAAAATTTCAAAATATGCCATCAGCAAAAATATGGGGGCAAGACATGGGTTTACCGAAAATTTCAATTGCAATTTAAGCGATCTGCCTGATTGGGGATTAGCCCTGAAAATGATTAATGGACGATATTATTCAGTGCCTTACGACACAGTACCATTAATTCAAAACCAAAACAACTGGTTCTCGACCGAGAATGAGTGCTTTGGAGGGTGCGATGGCGAAAAGGCCGAAGAAGTAGCAAAGTATTACAACTGGAAAATGAGCAACCTGAAGGCGCTTCAGTTACGAATGAAACAAGTACTTCCAAACATGCAACTTTTATATGCATATCCTGCATTTAAGCAGTATGTTGAAAATACACTTGGAAAAAATGTCAATAATTCTCCAGATGTTTGGACATGTTTACGTTCATGGAACGATTGGGTTGTTGATCCGCCTTTTGGGTTGAATGGCAGAACAATAGTTCATAATTGGGAACGCTGGTTGTACCAGAGAGATGTTTCGCCCGAAGGATTGACAGAAGATACTTATAAAGCTTTAGACTTCATGTTCCATGATAATGAACCTGTTTTTGAAGCAAAAAAGACACAGCATGAAAAAGGTTCGGATTATATTTATTTCAATATCGATGACCATTTTGTGAATGGATATCAGGGAAGCTATATGATTAAAATAACTTACCTGGATAATTTTAGTGGTTCGTGGTATTTGCAATACCAGTCAGCAAATAACCTATATAAAAACAGTGAAGCCATCCATAATGTTGGCGATAACGGTTGGAAAACTATCTCCCTGACTATTAACGATGCAGTGTTTGCTAATGGCCAAAATCAGGGAAATGATTTTCGTATCTATAACGGAGGAAAATCTGATATTTCGGTGAGGTTTGTGAGGGTGATTAAACTAAATTGACCTAAACACCTCACCTCGTTCTTTTATTGGCCGATGCAATAGATACTGTAATGCTTAGAAAAAGCCAATTGCTGAACCGTAGTACCTGGTTTAAATTTTGATAAAGTGATCTTTTTTCTGTAGTTTGTTTACTGAAAAGCTTATTGTTGATATAGTTTAAGCACCTGTAAAATAGTAGAATATCTTCAATATTCCTGAGCTTAACTTTCTTAATATGAATTATTTAGGATAAATAATAAAAAACTAAAGATGAAAACCAAAACAGTGATAATTATTTTTTGCGCTTTTCTTCCGTTAACCATTCTCGCTCAGCAGGAAATACTTTCAATGAATAAAGGATGGAGCTTTAAATATTATGCTGCAGAGAGTAAAGAAATAGAACCAATTTTTGATAAATATTTCTATAAAGATTTCAAAGAAACTGTCATTGGTTGGAGTAAAAATGAAGGTTGGAGCGAAGATGATATAATGCAAAGTTCCTATAATGATTCGACTTGGAGGAAGATTAATGTTCCACTTGACTTTGTGATTGAAAGTGTACCAAGTAAAGATACAATTGAAGCCGATAAAGGATTTTTAAACATACATAATGAGTATAAAGGATACTTTAAACAAGGTATAGGCTTATACAGAAAGGTATTCGATCTGGATACAGCAGATGCGGGGAAACGTATTTGGATCAGATTTGAAGGAATAGCCCATGATGCTAAAGTATTCTTAAACGGGTTTAAAGTAGGTGAACATCCTAGTGGGTACACCCCATTCAGAGTGGATATTAGTGACGTTGTACATCGTGGAAATAAAAAGAATGTTTTAATTGTTGTATGCGATTCACGCCAAGGTGAAGGATGGTGGTATGAAGGAGGTGGAATTTACCGTCCCGTATATCTGGAAAAGTCTGGGGGTTCTCTTTATTTTGAACCAGACGGAATCGCAGTTAATCCAAGTCTTTCAACAGATTATTCCACAGCAAATGTTGAAGTGTACTATACAATTCAGAACAGGGAAAGGAAAAACAGGAAATTCGAGATAGTATCAAAAATCACAGACCAGAGTGGGATAGAGATTAATTCTTCCTCGATATTATTTGAGATTGAGCCATGGGGAAAAACAGACTTTCGCACGGCTGTCAAAATAAATTCACCCAAACTTTGGTCATTGGAACAGAGGAACTTGTACTTTGTTGAATCTGAGATCAAAGAATCAGGTTTCATTGTTGAAAGAAACAAAACCCGTTTCGGAATAAGGCATATTGTTTTTGATGCCAATAGGGGACTATTTCTTAATGGCAAACATGTGAAAGTTATGGGAGCATCTGTGCATCAGGATAATGGCTGTGTCGGAGTAGCTGTTCCTGCTGAGATAATCCGATACAGAATTCAAACAATGAAGAAATTCGGATTTAATGGTTATAGAAGCGCTCATAACGCCGCTTCTCCTGCATTATTGGATGCCTGCGATGAAGAAGGAATGCTTGTTGTTAATGAACAAAGAATACCTGAGACCAGCCCGAGGTATCTCGAAGAAATGCGTGAAATTGTTAGATACTCGAGAAACCACCCGTCAGTCTTTCTCTATAATCTTGCCAATGAAGAGGCTTTACTTATTGATACTGATTATGAATCGGGATTGGTTTCAACCTTGATGCAGGAAATTTCAAGGCTCGATCCTCAGAAAAGAGCTATAACAATGAACCGTGAGTTCTGGAAAAAAGATCAAATAAATGAAAACGATCAGAGCCATGAAGAATATCTTAGACGTGCATATTCTGGTGCTGGTCGCATAGTTGATGTTGCTGGGTTTAGCTATTGTGAAAATATGATTTATGATTATGAAGGTAACGGACAACCCATAATTCAGACTGAATCAAGCGGTAACATGTGTACAAGAGGAATATATGAAACTAATAAGGAAAAATTTTGGGTCTCCTCAATCCCTGAATGGAAAACCCATGAACGGATAAAAAAGTTTATGACTTCTGACAAAATTTCTGGAACATTTGTATGGACCGCTTTTGATTATCGAGGCGAACCTACTCCATATCTGTTTTTTCCAGGAGTTAGCAGTCAATTTGGCTTATTTGACTTATGTGGTTTTCCAAAAGACCCGGCGTTCTTCTATAAAGCGGTTCAAACAGCCGAACCAGTGCTTCACCTTTTTCCTCATTGGAATTGGGAAGGAAGGGAAGGAGATACAATAAAAGTATTTACATATACAAATGTTGAAGAAGTTGAATTAATTCAGGATGGAAGAAGTCTTGGAAAACAAACTGTACATCCTTTTGAAAATCAAAGCTGGAACGTAAAGTACAAACCCGGGATTCTTATTGCCAAAGGATATAAGAATGGTAAACTTGTTCTTACTGATAAGGTTGAAACCGCTGGCGAACCGTATTCCGTAAAAGTGACCGGATATAAAAACAGTTTAAAAGCTGACGGTGAAGATGCAGTTACATTAAAATTTGAAATTCTTGATAAGAAGGGTATTATTTGTCCAAATGCAGATAACATAATTAATATTTCACTTTCGGGTAATGGTAATTTGCTGGGTGTTGATAATGGCAATCCCACTAATATCAATCCTACAAAACTGCCTGAAGTCAGGGCATTCAGCGGACTTTGTTCAGCCATTGTACAATCAAATGAAGTAGCTGGGAGCATAATTATAACAGCCTCTTCAGAAGGTTTAAAAGCAGGAATCATGGAGATAAAAACTCTACCGGCTGAAATTAATCCTTCAGTACAATCCAATTTGGTGGTAAAAGATTATATGTTCTTCCGCAAACCAGATGGATGGATTTTTAAATGAAATTACTACCCGGTGAATGCTTTGGTGTTGTTGTGATAGGTATTATCATTACAAATAGCAAATAATGCGAATGAATATTGGTAAATCAAAACTTTCAAAGATCAGAAAAAATGAAAATTTATTCAGTTACCGGCGTTTTAGTTGTTCTGTTTTCATTTAGTTGCGGTAATATCAACAAAACTGGATCATTCCATCCGGGTGAAGTCTGGAAAGATAAAGATAGTATTCCTATTAACGCTCATGGGGGTGGAATAACATTTTATAACGGGAAATACTGGTGGTTTGGCGAACATAAGATTGAGGGAGAAGCCGGAAACCTTGCTATGGTTGGGGTACATTGTTATTCATCCGGAGATCTTTATTCCTGGAAAGACGAGGGCATTGCACTGAAGGTAATTAAAAACCAGCCAGGAAATGACATTGAGGAAGGTTGTGTTCTCGAACGGCCAAAAGTAATATACAATAATAAATCGGGAAAATTTGTAATGTGGTTTCATTTGGAGGCTAAAGGAACCAATTACACAAGCGCGAAAAGTGGCGTTGCAATCAGCGATCATATTAATGGTCCATATAAATATCTGTACAGCCTGCGTTCCTGCCCGGGTTCATGGCCTGTTAATGCATTGTTTTTAAAAGACAGGCCAATTGATCCAACAGTTTCAGGTAGGGAATATGACGGCGGCAGCGTCAATAAACATCCCGACAGCCTAAACCTTGTTAAACGGGATTTTGAAAAAGGCCAGATGGAAAGAGATATGACCCTTTTTGTTGACGATGACGGAAAGGCCTATCATATTTTTTCGTCAGAAGAGAACAGCACATTACACATCGCCGAACTCACCGATGATTTTACAAATCATTCCGGAAAATATGCACGTGCTTTTGTGGGCAGGTTTAATGAAGGACCTTCAATTTTCAAACGTAATGGCAAATATTATATCATAACATCATACTGTAACGGATGGGACCCCACTGATGCCCGTTCTGCTGTTGCGGATTCCATCATGGGGCCATGGGAAGAATTGGGAACCCCATGTCGTGGACGTGATTCAGCTTTGACTTTTCATTCACAGAGCACCTATATTTTACCTGTGCAAGGTAAAAAAGATGCCTTCATATTTATGGCCGACCGATGGAGCCCAAAGAATGCAATCGATGGCAGGTATGTTTGGTTGCCGGTAGATTTTGAAGAGGGAAAGCCGGTATTGAAATGGCTGGATAAGTGGGATTTATCGTATTTCAGGTAAAAACAAAACAATGAGGAATAAATTATGGAACTTTTTAAACAAACAGTTAGTTGTTATAAAATGAGAAGACAGATTTTGATTTTCATTTTATTATTTCCAATCGGCCTTCTTTCTGTACACGCGTTACCTCTGAATGTATCAGTAAAGAAATATGGTGCAAAAGGAGATGGTAAGACAGATGATAGAGCAGCAATACAGACAGCAATAGATGCTGTACATAACTCAGGTGGCGGGACAGTCTTGTTCCCCGCCGGCACTTACATTATTAAAGCTCTGCCTTATGAAAAAAGGTGGCAGCCACAGATAAAAGTATGGAATAATACCACACTTAAAGGTAGTGGAATGTACAAAAGTATAATAAAAACATCAGATGATTCAAAGAAATGGGATGCTATTATTTCCGGTGATAGTATAAATGGATTTGCTATGTATGATCTGGGCATGGATTTAAACGGTAAAAATAACCCTGTTGTCAACCAGGGCATTACAGCTGCTCCAGGTTATTATCATACTCCCGTTAATTTTGCAAATGGATCAAATATATCAGTGCGACGTTGCAACTTTACAAACCATAGCGGAGTATGGGCAGTCTATATTCATGGAAAAGCTGAAAACGTGATCATTGATTCCTGCATTTTTGATAATATCGGCGGTTGGACAGAACAGGATTTTGATGTATCCACCATACGTGTGGACGGGCGCGGTCCTGTAATCGTATCAAATAATATAATGAAAAGCAGACTTGGTCCTAACAGCACAGGTGTCAGAACAGCAGTCGAGATTCATGGCAGCAATGAAAAATTTATAAATAATACAATTTCAGGCTTTAGAGAGGCCTTAAATGTATGTGCCGGTGGCGATGGACTTAAACGCGGAGATATGTCTGTACATCAATATTATGGAGAAAATAAGATTATCGGTTGCGGTACAGCATTTATAATCTGGCATATTCGGGGACAAGGGCTTGATGATGTCATTTTTGAAAACAATGACATAACTATAGACATGTCATGGAATTCAGATTATTTCTGGCCTGAGCCTGAATGGCAGGACTATGGATATCCGGACTATTCTGCCATTATCATGTCCGGAACGCCTGGTTGGCCCTATCCTCCACTCCGCATGTCCAATCTTAAAATTTTGAATAATAAAATTAATTATGTAAATGCAAAACAGGGTACAGAACGAAGTTTTGGCATCAGCCTTGGTTTTAGCTATGCAGGCAATGCAGAAGCGCCGCTCGAAAAAGTAGAAATAAGTGGAAATACTATTGTCAATCCCTTCTCTGGGGGAGTTTATATTGACGCAGTAATGACAGATATTCGGATTGCTAACAACACTATTATTGATCCTTCACAGAACCTTACCAGGGAAGACTTGAAATGTGCTATAAAGTTAGCTGGGAGAGCTCGTAACTTGGTAATTGAAAACAACTTTATAAAAGATACCCGGATGCCACATGTTATTAATAGCATTATATATAATGAAGCAGGAAACCTCGGAGGATGCTCCTACAATGATGGAAATAAAGCAGAGATCCTTGATGGTACGAGCATACCGATTTATCAAGCTGCTGCAAAATACCTTGGGAAACCATGGAGGTAACGGTTAAGAATATGCATCTGCTATTTTTATCAGGTTTTCCCGGAATAAAGCTTCGGGTAGTGAAATATTAAAGTTTATAAATAGTATGAGATTGAACGCTATTTTTTTACTTATCATCATTGTGGGTATGCCGGGGTTCAGCGAGCAAAATCAAAATGAAGTTTTCGAAGGCGCGCCAGTAATCAACCAACCCAACGTAGTAGGCAATTATCCCAACACCCCATTCCTATTTGCCGTCCCCACCTCGGGAAAACGGCCTGTTACATGGTCGGCAAAAGGCCTTCCGGCAGGCCTTCAGATTGATCCCGCAACTGGCATTATTAGCGGCAGTGTGAAAGATCCCGGGACATATAATGTTGAGCTAACAGCCGCGAACAAACTGGGAAAAAGCAGTAAAATCCTTACCATTAAAATTGGCAATTTGCTTGCATTGACGCCCCCAATGGGATGGAATAGCTGGAATACCTTTGCAGAGCAATTGTGTGATTCACTTGTTAGACAGGTTGCAGATTCAATGGTTGCAAACGGCATGCGCGATTTGGGGTACCAATATGTTAATATTGATGATTTCTGGCAATTGAAAGAACGGGATAAAGATGGTAATATTCAGGTAAACAGAGAAAAATTTCCCAATGGTATAAAGTCTTTGGCCGACTATGTGCATTCGAAAGGGTTGAAATTAGGAATTTATTCCGATGCAGCAGAGTTTACCTGTGGAGGCGTTGCAGGTAGCAACGGTTTTGAGGAAAGGGATGCTAAATTCTGGGCCAAATCGGGAATCGACCTTTTGAAATATGATTATTGCGGGGCGCCCTCACTACGCGATACAGCCATTGCTCGTTATACCCGCATGGCAAAAGCCCTTCGCAAAACCAACCGATCGATAGTTTTCAGTGTTTGTGAATGGGGCGAAGGGGGGATTAATTACGACGAAGGAAAAGGTAACAGAAAACCTTATGAATGGGCAGCTGCAGCCGGCGGCAATTACTGGCGCACCACACTTGACATACGGAACACATGGAACTTAAAGGTGTATAATGACGCATCCAACAGTATTATGCAAATTCTTGATATCAACTCACAACTATCAGAGTACGCCGGTCCAGGCCATTGGAACGACCCCGATATGCTGGTGGTTGGAATTCGTAATAATCTTAAAACAGTAGTAAATGTGGGAAAAGCAAAAGGGTGCACCGAAGAAGAACACCGCTCACACATGAGTTTATGGTGTTTAATGGCATCGCCCTTGTTATGTGGCAACGATATCCGGAATATGGATCAAACAACCAAATCAATACTTTTAAACACCGAAATTATTGCCATAAATCAGGATCCTTTGGGGAAACAAGCTAAAATACTAAGGAAAGAAGGCGACCGTGAAGTATTTGCAAAACCTCTGGCAGATGGCTCTATTGCCATTGGCTTGCTCAACCGCAGCGACTCTTTGAAACAGACCATCAAAGTTAATTGGAAAGAACTTGACATCAAGGGAAAATGGGAAGTCCGGGATGTATGGAAACATACACACCTTGGGGAATCAGATGATTCATTTCAGGCAATTGTTGAACCGCATCAATGTATTGTTGTAAAAATAAATCAAAGTAAAGCGGCAAAAAAGAATTTTTTAACGAAAAATACCTTTGACTGGAATTATGTGCAAGGATTAATGGATGATGCTATTTCAAATGGGAAAAGTGCAATCAGTCATGGTTGGACTGAAAACTACAATAGCAATTTGAGCGACTTGCCTGATTGGGGACTAGCTTTAACATTGATAGATGGGCGTTATTTTTCAGTGCCGTATGATACTGTACCATTAATTCAAAATGAGAACAACTGGTTCTCAACCGAGAATGAGTGCTATGGAGGGTGCGATGGAGAAAAAGCGGAAGAAGTGGCTAAGTATTACAACTGGAAAATGAGCAACCTTAAGGCGCTTCAGTTAAGGATGAAACAGGTTCTTCCCAGTAAATCACTCCTATATAAATATCCTGATTTCAAACTATATGTTGAAAAAACATTGGGGAAATCAATCAATAATACTCCTGATGTGTGGGCATGTTTGCGTTCCTGTAACGATTGGATATTCGACCCACAGCTTGGCTTGAATGGCAGAACAACAGTCCATAACTGGGAACGCTGGTTGTATCAGAGAGATGTTTCGCCCGATGGATTAACTGTGGATGCTTATAAGGCACTGGATTTCATGTTCCATGATAACGAGCCTGTTTTTGAAGCCAAAAAGACACTGCATGAAAAGGGCTCGGATTATATTTATTTTAATATCGATGACCGATTTATTGATGGATACCAGGGAAGCTATATGATTAAAATAACGTATCTGGATAATTTTAACGGCACATGGAATTTGCAATATCAATCCACTAATGAATTATACAAAAACAGCAATGAAATCATTAATGCAGGCGATAACAAGTGGAAAACTATCTCCATTACCATTACCGACGCAGGTTTTGTCAACGGACAAAAGCAAGGGAATGATTTTCGGATCTATAATGGAGGGGCATCAGATATTTCGGTGAGGTTTGTCAGGGTGATCAAAGCTGGCTGACGAAAAACGGTAGGATGGAATAACAGGCACTTGTTTCCATCGTACATAACAACTTAAATTAGTAGTTACTATGGGATAATTATGTTCAAACGCGAAATGTATATTTTATATATACCGTATTATCAATATTATATAATTTAAAGGTGTGACTGATACTCCTTTAAAAATTAAAAACATATAATTATTAATTAAATTTTTGTACTCATGACACATCACTATTTCTCAATTAAATTTAACCCTTTTATAAAAAGGATTTCATTTTTCTTTTTACTGTTTATCGCAACGCCAATCGTTATTAATGCAGCTACCCCAGTACCTGCTGACCGCTGGCTTGAAATCGATCTATACTTCTTCGATCACCGGGACATGGAGAAATCGGTCAATCAGTTTTGGAATCGGTATTACCCGCTTGTGGAAGGTGTGGATGGATGGAAGGGTGTCATCATGAATGTAGGTTGGACAAGCGATTACATATTGGAATGGAATGGAAATGTAAATGAAGCCATCAATTTGCCGAAAAACATGAAAAAGCAGCCCTGGTTTAAAGACGAAGGGCAACTAAGCGGTAATTCAACCGACAGGATTCAGTTATGGAAAGATCGTTTTAACAAGGCAGACGCACCCCAGGTAATTAATTATGATGAATGGACTTATGCTGACCTTAAAAAATTATCAAACCTGATGAGAACTGTTGCTCAGAATAAATATAAGTTGACGGATGTTAAGGTAGGAACATTGGTATTTGGCGAGGAAAGTGTCTACAATGGGGATCCAATGGTATTTGCCAAATTTCATCCAAACGCATTTTTGAACCCTTACATGCCGAATCTGGCAGCCCGTTTCTCCGCCGACAACAGAAAATATGGGGCTTTTCCAGCAGGGATTCCTGAGGGAACTCCCTTTACTGAATTTTTCGGGAAACAGTGGGGAAACCTTTCAAAGGCGATTGGTCTTAATGTTATCATTTTAAGAGACGCCTATCTGGGAGTTGGACTTGCTGAACGCAATGGCCCTTATGGGATGATAGCTCCTTCTGATCCTGAAAAAATAAAAGAATGGAGCAATGCAACAGCCGATTTGGTAAAGCAAACCAAAATTTCGAATCCGAAAGCTCTGGTTATTGGCTATTCGAATGATGCAAGTGCTGTGGGTGATTGGCGTGTAAACTGTTTTGATTTAGAGTCAATTGCAAAAGAGGGCTACCTGGATGGCTGGATCGAACAATCATGGGCAGGCGCATGGAACGAGGTAGGCCAGCGCCCCGCCTCCGACGGCTTTTGGAATTACCCGATGGAGGGTTGGACTTTCCAGTTGGCCTTTATGCTGGGCCATGCTGCGGTTCTTGCCGATACCAAAGTACACCATTATTTCCTCACCGAAACGTATGATGCGTGGGAGTCTTTTGACATTATACACAATTCCAGGGAACGCCTCAGATGGGGAATTTGGGCTTTTAGCCATGCTGCGGTTAGAAAGCCTGACGGTTTAAAAATGCCTGCCGGAAGTTATATCTCATGGTGCAATAAGGGCAAAGAACTTCTTTCGGAAGAAGATGTGAAATTTTTAGCTGAAACCAGCAATACCGCCATCCGCGATGCAAAAGAAACCAAAAAGATTTTTGGACCCACACTGGTCTATTGCCGCAGTGCAATGGAATGGAAATCGGAATACAAACCCAACGAAACTATTGGTGAATGGATTGACGAACAGGCAGGAACGCTTATGAAATGGTCTGTACCCATCCTTTCCATCACCCGCTCCGAATATCTTCCTGATGTGGAAAGCGACATGTTTATTTTTCAAACACCTGTCAATTTGAAAGACACGGAAAAAAAGAATATCAGCAAACTATTGGATTCAGGTAAACCCTCTGCCGTTTTTGCATGCCCTGCCGGAGGTTTAGATAAAGAAATTTCTGCAATTTTGGGTGTATCAACCACAGATACCATCATAACAGGTACCAAATATATCGGTACCATTCAGTATAAAACGGAAGGGATATACCATGCACTACCCAATACCTTTCCTATCTTTCAACCCTTTACAGCAAATAAATTCGCGGAAGGCGTTGAGACAATTTATTCAGTAAATGGCTCTCCATGTTTGGGATACAATACAGCGGGCGGAAAACATTTGATATTCTGGAACGCCCCTGAATTTTCAAGTACATTCCTAGGTAACGATTCACGTAACTTCGGCAAATCTCTTGATCAAAAATTGGGCAGCCCCACTCCTTTTGTATTAACAGCAAGGTTAATTAATGAAGTGATGAAAAATAATGGGTCCGTCAATACTGAATCCATTGAACAATACCAGCCGTTAGCCTTATCGATGTGGCAATTAACCGATGGGAGTTACAAGGTTTTGGCCGGCAATATGGAAGAAGGCATTAACCATACCTCTGATCACACGGTTCAAACAACCCTGAACCTGCCGGGTTCAGAAAATCCGCCAAATTCAACCCAGGTGATTGAATTATGGAATGGGGCTAAGACCATTGTAAGAAATAATAAATTGAAAATTACCCTGGAACAGGCTCAAACAAAACTATTTTCCTTCAGATAAATGACTAATATTAAAAACAAAATGAATAGTTCTAAGTTTTTTAGAACTTTCCTGGTATTTGGAATTATTCTATCCATACTGCCTAATGTCTCTTCCCAGGAAACCGATTTCACTACCGGTGGCATACAGAAGATAATGGATATTGTAAAATATGCCTCTGAGCGGCTTAATACTTTAGTACCGGAAATTGAAATGCCAGGTCATGCGCAGGCAGCCATTGCAACGTACCCCTGGCTCGTAAGTACTGATGTGCCGGCTGTCTATAAAAAGAAATACGTCCTCGTTGACATCATAACAGGGAAAGCACTTGCGAACACTGGTGCCAATGAAATTGATATGGAAATTAAGCCATTCGAAGTGTTGGTTCTGGAAGGAATACCTGAAAATTAATTTATAAATCCTGAAGTGATGCATAAAACGTGGTTCTTGAATTGGCTTTTTCTATTCGCGGTATTATTGAGTTATCAATCCATTGAGGCTCAATCAAAATCTAAAGTGGCAGATAAGCCTAACAATCAAATGAGCCGTGATCAGACACTTTTTAAAGATGATGATGGAAAAGCTTACCAGTTCTGTTCATCCGAAGACAATGCGACTACGTATATAAATGATTTAACCGATGACTATTTAAAGCCGACAGGGCGATTTAAGAGGATATCTGTAGGGTTGGAACGTGAAGCACCTGCTGTTGTGAAACACAACAATAAGTACTATGTTTTGTCGTCGGCTTGCACCGGATGGAACCCGAATGCAGCGGCATTTTCTGTTTCCGATTCAGCAATGGGCAACTTTAAAATGATGGGGAATCCATGCATTGGAAAAGATTCCGAATTCACATTTTTTCCCCAAAGTACCTATATCTTACCGGTTGTTGGAAAGGAGAATTTATATATTGCTCTTTTCGACAAATGGAATAAAACCGATCTTGAAAATTCCAGGTACGTTTGGCTGCCCATGCATTTCGAAAATGATAAGATGGTGATTGTTTGGAAAGAAAAATGGAAGTTGCCATAAATCGGCACGTGGAATGGAATGATGTCAGCAGAAAAATTGTTTAAATAATTAATTTTTTCCTAAAACTATGTTTTATGAAATCTATGAAATTTACTTAATCATTTAATATCTTACTTAGAACTAATTAAATATGAAAAACGAAAACGAAGTGTTATTTACAGGTTCCGATACCGGAGCAAGTATCACATCAGGATATCAGGTGAACGATTGGGCAAAACTCAGGGTTCACTGTTCATCTCTTGGTTCTATGAGTAACCGTTTATTGATAGTGATCTTTATCACCCAGTTGTGTTTAAGTTCCTGTAGCCATCAGGATAATGTTCAACGCCTTATTGATGATGCTATTGCGAAAAAGCAATCTTTGCTTAGTATTCCCAAGGGCACATACTATTTTGATTCTGATAATGCGGTACTTCACGATTCTATTGGTCTTCTCAATATCGTGAATGCATCAGACCTGACCATAGATGGAAATGGGTCAACTTTTATTTTCAGGAAAATTGATTTGGGATTTTCTATTTTTAATTGTAAAAACCTTATACTAAAAAATCTTTCTATTGATTATGACCCGCTTCCGTTCACACAGGGGATAATAACTTCGATTGAAAATAAATCAATAACTTTAAAAATAGATAAAGGGTACCGCGATGATGTTGAATATTTCAATAAGCCCGGGTATCACAAAGTGTTAATGAACCGAAGCCAGTTTAGTGAAATATGCAGGTTATTTCCGCAAACCATCAAGGCTGTTAATAAGGGCGAGTTTGTAATGGAAATGAGCGATGTGAGTTGTCTGAAAGTGAATGATCCTATTGTGCTGCTTTGCCGTTACGAGAATGCTATTTTATCGAAGTTTAGTTCAAAGACCACGTATGAGAATATCAATATCTATTCATCGCCCGGGTTTGCTTTATTTGAACTTTATGGGGAAGGTGGAAGTACCTTGCGCAATGTCAGGATTGTTGAGGGACCGATTCCTGAAGGTGCATCGAAGCAACGTCTTTTAAGCAGCAGTGGCGATGCGCTTCATTTTGCTTCGCAGGAAAAGGGGCCACTTATCGAACAATGCGAAGTGCGAAATTCCGATGATGACTTTATTAATATTGAGGGATTTATGTATAGAGCCCTATCAAAGAAAAGCCCCACCGAATTCTCATTTTTCGGAAAAACCTTCATGACCGATTTCTTTATTGGCGATACGCTCGATATATTCGATGGCGAAAGCTTTGTATTAAAAGGAAGGACTGTTATTACCGAAAAAAGAATGGATGCGGGATCCAATGAATGTATTTTAAAAATAAATTCTCAAAACCTTATTGCTACAAATGACTTTGTGTCTGCAAGAGCAAGGTTTTGCAAGGGAGCGATAGTTAGGGGGAATAAATTCTATAATACATTTGGCAGTATCAATTTACAAACGGAAGATGTAGTTTTTGAGAACAATGAAATAAATGGCACATCGTATGGGTGTATGAACATTGGCGCTGCCTATTTATCATACCCTGCCGAACCTACCAATATAGTGGCTGCAAATATGTCAAGAGAGGGTGTGTTTGCCAACAATATTCTGGTCAGGAGTAATTCTTTTAAAAATATAAGAACTTCTGCTGACGGTACTACGAATAATTATGGCCCCGCAGCTGTTTGGATAGGCCAGGGTGGGTCTCCGCAATCAAACTTTAACAAAGAACGCAACAACCGGAACATCCGGTTCGAGAATAATATCATAGACAGTTGTGCTTACGGTGCTTTTTTTATAAGCAATGCCAGTCATGTTTCTGTTATTGGGAACACCATTACAAACACAAATCTGTCATCTGGCACTGATATGGTATCGTATTGGGATGCTCCGGACAAAACCTGTGTGATTATTAAAAGTTGCGATAATATATCGTTTTTGAACAATTCATTTCCTGATAAAAATAAGCAGGGAGTAAACTTTTTATTCGTGGACAAGCTCTCTGAAATGAGTACAATTAAGGGAATTGTGCAATCATCAGTTGACATTGATCGATAAGCCTGACAATTAAAATAATTCAAATACATATAAATATAACTCAAATGAAAAGAAAAATTTTAATTTTTGGCTTATGTTTGTCCTTTCTGCAACTTATTTCAGGACAAAGTAATAGCATTCAAAACCTTTCGCTTTCAGGTGTAGGAGGGGAAATGAAATCGTGGGAGAAAAATGTACATGTCGTTCCCGGACATGAGCCTTATCGGGCTAATGATGGAACAACCCATACATTCTGGACGCTTAATGCTGAGGATATGCCAGGAGATATCGGCGTGGAGTGGGCAAATCCACATCAGTTGTCGGCGCTAATAATCCGCTATTTTGATGGCCGGTCGGTTCGCGGCCCCATTACTTCCAGAACTCAGGAAGGATCGAGATTGCAGGTTTGGCTAAATGGAGCCTGGAAAGACATAAAATCAACCATTACAGGTTCGGAAACCAATGTTGTACGATATGTTTTTGATCCTGTAACTACAAGCAGAATCCGATTGCTCTTTACAGAATTCTCCGACCCAACTGCGATGCGGTTTCCTGACCCACAGGGAATTCATATTTGTGAATTTGAGGCCTACGAAAAACCGCCCTTTCAGATTTTTTCAACCGAACAGATTACGTGGCACCAAGCCTATGGCTCCTATTTAAACCGTTCGAATGAAAGCGCATGGGACGATGGTGGTTTTGAGATTGGGGGCCCTTTGATTGTTGAACAAAAACAGACAAAAGTTTTCACCGACACACTTCGTCCCAATTTAATAGTTACCAAAAGCGATTGGGCATTGAATCCATGCGCCGCCTCCAAAAAAGCTAATATACTAACGATTGAAAATGGATTTTTAAAACTTTCATTGTCCACCCTCAATAATAAAATCAAGGAAACCGAATTACGAAACCTTGTTACCGGAGAATCCGTTGCTTTGTTGGGTGGAAACACTTTTAGGATAACTATTGACGGCAAAGCCTTGCAATCGGATTCTTTTACAGTAAAGAATATAACAGCCAGCATCAATAAGGAGAAAACCATTTGTAACTTAGCAATCGACCTGAATTACACGTCATTGAATATTGTGCTGAACTATGAACTGGCGCATGACAATCATTTTTATCATAAATGGCTGAGCATTCAAAATACCGCCGTCCCGGTAATTCTATATGACGCGACCTTATCCGACCTGGATCTTCCAAATACCGTTGATTTAATGGCAGGCCATGAATTAAGTTACCCCGTTTCACGGTTAAGCAAAGGCGGTTTTTTTTCGTGTCTCGAAACAATGTATTGGGACCATGTAGGCAATGCTCTTACATACTATCCGGGGGTAAGCATACATTCAACGGGAAAATATGAAACAGAAAAAGCGGTGGTTGGCGTTTACAGGAATACCGGCGAAGTCATCGGCAATTGGGATATAGGTGTAAAAGACTGGGTAATCGAATACCACGACCATGTATCTCCAATAAAAACAGAATGGCCTGATTTTTATTGCGAAGGCTGGGCCGCCAACCTGGGACCCAATGAATTGGCAAAATTTCCGGAGCAGACGAAAAAACGTGTGGAAATTGCAGGAAAGATGGGGGTACGATATATGGATTCATTCGAGCCATTGCATGAGGTGTTGACTTTTCCTGAGGCTAAAATCCAAAATTGGTTGGATCTCTGTAAGCAGAACAACATAGGTACCGGGTTTTGGATAGATTGGGGTTCCGATACTGACTGGTCGGATTGGAGTGTTGGAAAAGACCTGGGTCAGGCCAAACATATCATGAAACCACTAAGAAATAAACTAAGTGTAGATGCCGAAACCTATTATTCCCTGATTAAAGAATCCACCAAAAAGTATGGGTTAACTGCCTTCCATTGGGGCGATTTCCTGCAGGTATTTCCTGTTTCAGACAGTCTGCATCCCTACCTGAGTGGAAAACAATCTATATATCAACAGGGACAAAGGGTACTTAAAACCAAAGATGAAATACGCTCGGTAAGTCCTGAAGTTATGCTAGGCGCTGATGGAGGAATGACTAATCCTCAATGGGTTCGTCATGTTGACAGCCGGTGTTTCGGAGTTATCACCGATAATCCGTATGAATATGACCACCATCCCGCCCTTTTACAGGATATTCATCTGGACCGTCTTTACAGCGACATGAACAGGGGATATAATTACCGTTTGCATTATACCTATCTGAGGCCCTGGTTCAGGCAGTTAAATACACTGAACCATTACGGACACGATAAAACCATGCAGCACGATAAGGCAGGTTTTCGGTTCTCCTTGCTGAGTGCATTAGGTCTTGCCGGACAACTTGTAATTCATGATGTACCGGTTAATGTTCCCGAAAGTGAAATACAATTTACCAAATATTGGGTGGACTGGTCCATTAAAAACAAGGAATTCCTGAAACAGAATGCTCGCTTGTTCGACAGAACCTATCAGGTAACCGATGTGTGGTCGACCGATCCGGATGCGCTCGTTGGATTAACACATTTGATCAATGACAGGGGATTTGTTTTCCTGATCAATCGTGGAGCGACAGAGCAGGAAGCCGATTTGGTATTGGCTCTTAAGAACAATCAAAACTTTGTGATCAAGGAAGTATATCCGTCAACCAACTACCTAAAGTCGAATAGCGGATATGAGTATAAAAATGCTGAACATGTGCAATTAACCGTTCAGGCCAAGCAGGTCCGTATTGTATGGATAGAACCGGCTTCTAAAGCAATATTAAATAATATTCAGGTTGAGAAAGAAATAAGCAAAGTTAACTACGACCGGTATATTGGAAATTGGACAAAAGAAAATGAAACACCCTATGATGTATCGCTAAAATCGGAATTCTCCTTTCCCGCCAATTCAGAAAAGTATCTGGCGGCAAATTTGACAGTAGATTCGACTGAAATTCGGGATCCCTGGGCTTATGACAAAGCTTATTTAGTAATTCTAATGCAGGATGAAGCATTTAACTCGTTTGAAAATTGGATACCCGACAACCTTGTTGTCAGAAATGACAAAGGTGCTGAAGAAGCTGTTTTTGTAACAATTAATAACGTTAAAAGGACATTGGTGCCATTTAAGACCGCAAGAAATCAAAGGCCCAATCTTACCCGTTGTTATTATTTGCCCTTGATGCGGCAGGAATGTAATGCAACTAAATCCAATAGAATCAGCATTACCCTTCCAAAGAAGAATGGATTGGTATTCTCGGGGGCATACATCGATTTACCCGATCAGATGCCGGATTTACCAAATAGAAACTAATATTCTAAAATCCAATTCGATATGTGGATAATTTGTCTGAAAATCAAACTGAGGAAGGAGAGAATGTCCTTTATGACCTTGACACTATTTTTAATTAGTAGTTTATATATTATATCACCACTTGATTATTGTTTATTAATATTATAAATACAACTAAAAGTATTATTTGTTAAGCATTGGACTTATTAGATTTGAATTCAAAAAATGAAGGTAAAACTTACATTGGTTAGTATGGTTAGTTAGTTAAAAAAAGTAAAGACCTCTGAAAAAAATCAGAGGTCCTTTTTTTGCTCTGCTGTTTGCTGTCCCGATGGTGCAAATAAAGATGGTTTAAGGAACAAATGCAAACGGATTCCTTAGTATGCCAATATCTATGGCTCATGATCTGGCATCTGTTTTTCGTAATGCATGGCCTGTTATAGACCCCTTTATAGGAGCACTTTGTGCATTTATGTCGGGTTCGAATACTGTTTCTAATATGCTGTTTTCACTTTTACAGTTCTCTGTTGCCGACAACCTTGGAATCTTTCATATTATAGTAGTCAGCCTTCAAAATATGTGTGGTTCGTTAGGGAATATGATAAACGTTCAAAAAATAATTACAGAATGTGCTGTAGTCGGATTGATTGGAGTTGAAGGATTAATAATTAAGCGAAATCTTATTCCGATAATTATTACCGGGTTTTTAGCAGGAGTAATCGGCCTGAGAGTAGTATTTATTATGGGACCAGAATTCTTTTATCAATGGAGGAAAAGATATGAAAAGAAACGTCATTCTGAAATACATCGGTAACCAATCACAGATTGGAGGAACAAGACACTATATTCTAACTGATGGATGGGGTCGGAACCTCCGGTGCATTGATGTAAATTCGGGGAGTGGTTTGAATTATACCATACTGCCCGACAGAGGCATGGATATATCACTGGCAAGCTTCAAAGGCACAAACCTGGTTTACCTTACCTGTAATGGAGAAACACATCCATCATTTTATGAACCTGAAAATATTGGCTGGCTACGAACGTTTGCCGGAGGTCTGTTAACTACCTGCGGACTCACATACCTGGGAGCTCCGGTCACTGATGAAGGAGAAGAACTTGGCTTACATGGGCGATATTCCACTATACCGGCCCGGCAGGTTGCCGACCTTTCGGAATGGATTGAAGAAGAATACATTATCAAAGTCAGGGGTACAATTGAAGAGGGAAGAATCTTTGGGAATAAATTGCGTCTTGAGCGGGAGATAACTACAATTCTGGGACAAAACAAGATCAGCATAAGGGATAAAATAACAAATTTTGGAAACAAACCAAGCCCCTTTATGATCCTCTATCATATGAATCTGGGCTATCCATTGTTATGTGAAGATTCAGAACTGACTATAGATCCTGCCCATACGACCCCTCGTAATTCTGAGGCAGAATCTGGTTTAAATGAATATAGAAAGTTTATTGAACCCCAAACTATATATTCTGAACAAGTATTTTGCCATTCTTTGAAATCCTCTGGTACCGAAGAAACCTCAACAACCCTACAAAATCATAAGCTCGGAATAGCTCTTACTATTAAATTTAACACTAAACAATTACCATATCTGATTCAGTGGAAGATGATGGGTAAAGGCGAATATGTGCTTGGTTTAGAGCCGAGTAATGTTCCTGGAAAAAACCGTAAGGAATTGAGGAATGAGAATATCCTTCCGTATTTGCAACCAGGTGAATGTGTAACGAACAATCTGGAGGTTGTCCTGTCCGATATCAAAAAGAAAAAATAAGATTTTATGAACAGAATAACAATAAGATAATAAACAGATTATAATTAGGATTCTATTAAAAAGAAATTTCAAAAGTAATTTATGAGTCAGAAAAAGATTATTATATCGGGTACTGGTTGTGCACTTGCGGACTTTCTGTATAATGGCATTTCCTTTAATAGCCCGGGTTTTAAGAAATACTTATCTAAGACCCCAGGTGATGGTGGTCTTAGTCCAGGGAAACTCGTATTTACAGAAGAACTTGAAAAATACTCCAGTCTGCCTTATCAGGAAATAATCAGTGAGATAATAGGAAATCGTCATTATGACGCATTTAATGTTGGCGGACCTTCCCTTGTCTCTCTTATTCATGCTTCACAATTGCTCGACAGAAATGAATACGAAGT